>ULRH01011524.1_pt1 | contig 12551 bp, 16 predicted proteins | sample 1955271 | NCBI WGS metagenome assembly ULRH01 (sample SAMEA4835677, study PRJEB28245) | human gut metagenome | biome: gut microbiome; material: fecal sample | place: Denmark | collected 2008 | reverse complement strand
TATCACCAGCAGTGGCCGCACCATAAGAACCTGCAGTGGCCGCTTTTCCTTCTTCGGCATTATGTTTGTTTGTACATCTCTTTTTCGTGTACTCTATTGCAGCTTTCACTATCCCTGCTATTCCAATTTCCGCCTTAATCTTCAAATCAGAAACGGCAATCTTTGTGTCTCCGCTATCATTTGATATAGAACCTGAACCCTCTACTTCACAAAAACGGCTATTGGCTGGGGGATAATACCCGAACACATCAAGCGGATACTTACAATAATGTAATCCTGATTCACATGCCTGTATATTCCCATCCTCATGATAATCCTTTCCAACCTCATATTGGAATCCACGGCATTGCATATTTTCATTAAACCCCTTGAATCCTGGTATGTGTGTAAATTCTTCTGGAATAATCACATTTTCAGGAATATCCCGACAATTAACTACCGTAGCAATGTCCGACAACTCATATCCGGCAATTCCGCAACCTATCTTGGTCATATAAAATGTATTTTCCGGATGTTGGTCTGCATATTCATAAAATCTCCTTATAGATTTTTCCAAATCTGTTAAGTTGATACGTTCCATCTCCTTATCCAGCGTTGGAATAGCATACGACTGTCCTTGAATCCCTTCTGGATTCCCCATTTCTGCACCGAATTTCTGTACAGCCAAATAAGCTGCACCACCGGCATGATTACCATTCAGATTTGAACCGAAAACAAATACCTCGTTTTCTTTAAGTTTTGTTATATTTTCTGGTGTATATTTCATCATAATAAAATTTTATTCATTTGTATTTATTGATTGTTTTCATTATGGTTTCAACAGGGAGTGCCACTTCTGTTGTAGTTTTATCTTCATATCCCTTTATGTATTCGTATGCTTCTGGAAATGCTTCCTTAACTTTCTTTGAATTCCGTAGAGATAGGAGAGTATTCACTATAGAATTGTATGTCCTGCTCTTTTCATCCCTAAGTTCTTCTATCCTTTCCTGTAGCACTGACACCTTTTCTGATTCTTCTGCAGTACACGGAACATTCAATCCACCTCCGCCAGAACTTACAGGAAGCCATTCTTTAATTTCTACCCTTGTAACCTGTGAACCGTTTACGATGTATACGCCCCTTGTTTGATAAAAGAATCTTGGATACTTAATGAAAGTATCATATACCTGTTCAGGGATGCCTCTTACTGCTATATCTTTCACTATATCATTAAGCATATCATGTTCATTGCTGATACTTTCAGCTATAGGTTTTACCATTTTTGTTGCGACCTGTTCTGCTATTGCTTTTTTTATGTTCATAATTAATAAATTTAGAATTCAATTTTTTGTTGCATCACTTCGTCCGCATAAAACTGTTTATGAGACTTTTTACTTATCCACCATTTAAATGCCATTTCAGGGTCTGAAAAATATATTTTATTTTTCCACTTGTTTTTAATAAGCCATTCAATCGTTTTTATCCAGTTCCTTGCAACATGAGGATACAACTTAATTTCTTTTACATTCTGCTTGTAGTTAGACATGGGACACATAATACAACCTATTCTTCTATATCCCTTGTCGTACAGTTCACAGTGTGGTATATTCATTCTATTAAGGTAATCCCATACATCCTTTTCAGTCCAGTGAAGAATCGGAGAAACGAGTATTTTATCCTTTCCTCCAACGCATGTCACCATCTTCTCTTTATGTTCACTCCATTGGTCAAACGTACCTGAAAACTTACGGTCTCCTGTCTCTATTTCGTTTCTTCTTGACCTTCTTACGCTTTCAGATTTTCGTATTCCAATTAGGGTTACTTTCCCTACTCCAGACATTTCCTTGAACTCTTCGCAGCACCATCTAACTAATCTTGTTGGAAGCACTCCTTTCTTCTTAGCCATGTCATATATGCTCATACGTGGTTTTATCAATTCCACATCCGGATAGTTATTTTTTACGAAACGTATCAATTCAGGTGGGTCCACGCTTGTAAGGTTCATGTGAGCCTTGAATTTCACCCCCCCCTGTACGGCAATGTGATAGAGAGCCTGAGAATCTTTACCACCCGAAAATGCAAGATAAAATCCGTTTTCGGGGTCCATTCTCAAGGCCATCTCTTCACTCTTGCGAAGAAGGTTGATAGAATATTCTATTTTTTCATCTAATGTCATATATCCTGAAATATCTGTGTGCCGCGCATTCGTCATGCTTCAGCACGATGTTGTACAATTCTTTCTGCTGCATCCGGAAATCAATGTCATTGTCATACAGACGGTGATGTTCGCGGCACATAGGCACCACGTTCCATCTTGCCGTATAGTATTCCGGATACATTGAACGGGGAAGGAGATGGGCCGGGTCAACGGCTTCACGTCCGCAGATGCAGCACCTTTCAGGAAGCTCCTTCCTTATTCTCTCCATTTCCCTGTTCAGCTTCGACTGGTTTTTGCTTACCATTCTTAGTTTTACCTTCCGAAGCGGAGATTTTCTCCGCAATGGTGTTTTTCTTTCTTTCATGGTTCATACTGTTTTCACGTAAATACTCTTTCAATGCTTTCCGGTATGTTCGGGAAAGGTTGTATCCCCGGTTGTTGTCAGGGAACAACGAAATCACATATTCAAGGCATTCAAGTATCGCCTCCCTGCTCTTCCTGCTTGTCATTTAGAATCATATTAACAAGTTCGTCAAAGTAACATTCATCCTTTGGTATGTCGTCAGAGGATGCCGTTATCCGGTTGGCAATGCTCCGTTTCTTCTGTATAAGTCCGTATATCCTGCTGTCGATGCTTCCCTGTCCGAGCGCATTGTACACGGTTACATTGTCTTTCTGCCCGATGCGGTGGCACCGGTCCTCGCACTGTACCAGATCGGCGTAAGTCCAGGGCTGTTCGATGAACAGAACCGTAGAGGAAGCCGTCAGCGTTATTCCCACACCTGCCGCCTTTATGGAGCAGATGATTACCTGCACCTCCGGACGTGTCTGGAACACGTCGACCGCAGCCTGCTTCTGTACGAAGTCCTGCCGGCCGGTAACCATTACTGAATCCGGGAAAGCCTTCTTTATGGTATCCACTATGGCATGGGATGAACAGAATATGACTATTTTCCTGCCGGTGGATACGAAATCATGCACGAAGTCTATCACCGGTTCCACCTTGCACAACGCGACAAGACTTCTAAGTTCCATGAACTGGACCAGCGCCTTGTTGCGCATCTTGGCCCGTGCCTGTCCTTCGGTGCATGACCTGTATGTCATTAGATATTCTTTCAGGTTCTCTTCCGCCATCTTGTAGGCTTCGTAATACTCTCTGGGAGATTCCTTTTCGATGTCGATGTAGATGTCAACCCTCGTCTTGTCGGGAAGCTGCGTGAGTACGTCCTTCTTCTCGCGCCTTACAAGGCAGGTCTCGTACAGCTTTTGTGAAAGCTCTTCAAGATTGTCTCCGTCTCCATACCGTGCAAGGAAATAGGAGTTTCCCCCGAAGTCCTTCAGTCGGTCCATGATGGCAAGCTGGGATATAAGGTCACGAGGACGGTTCACAACAGGTGTCCCTGTCAGTTCCATCACGTACTGTTTCCCGTGTGCTATTCCGGCAATAAACTTGGACTGCTGCGCCCCCGGATCCTTGCAACGGTGGCTTTCGTCGATTATCACTGACTTGAAAAGGCTGATGAAAGGATTGAACACTATATCTTTCAGCCGGTCTCCCTTACGGTATTTCCACACGAAGAACTTCCGAAGGCTTTCGTAATTGCAGATGCAGACGTCCGCAGTCTTCATTTGAAGGAGATAACCCCATGTGGATTTCACACTGTCATTCAGTATCAGAGCCTCCACGCCGGCGAATTTCTCAAACTCCCTTTTCCAGTTAATCTTAAGTGAAGAAGGACAGATAACCAAGGCGGGATAGGCACCGGCGGTGTTCACTATTCCGATGGACTGCGCCGTTTTCCCAAGGCCCGGGGCGTCTCCGAGAAAAAGCCGTTTCCATTCAAGTCCTTTCTCAATTCCTTCCTTCTGGTATTCGTATGGTTTTATGTTAAGTTTTACAGGAACTTCCATATCTCCTCCTCGATTTGTTCGTTGGTAACTCCTTTGAGATAGTTTTTTAGGATGTAGTTAACGGAGTTTTTGTAGAATTTCTCAAACTCCGTCTCGTCCATCCTGTCAAAAGCGATTGACTTCGGTATAATCACGGACTGGTTACCATAGTGTGACACTTCGTAAAGTCCAAGGTCGACCTTGAGACGTGTCCGAAGGTCCTCAACGGAATGTACGTTCAGTGAATTCTCCAGCCATTCCGGAAAGTTCTCGTAAGTCAGCTTGAGAAGCGCAAAGAACTTCTTGTGAAACTCGTAGTTCCTCTTCTGTCCGCACTCGACAAGCACGTCCGTATTCCTTTTAAGGGCCTTGAACTCCTCGCGGTCACTTTCATATTTAGGAACCAGTCCGTTTTCCGTAACAACACATAGAATTTTCATGTCACAAACAAATAATATTTGAACGCCAGTTCGTTGTATTTCTCGAATCCACGGTTGTAGATTTTATCACCCCGTTCGATAAACTTCTTGAACACCTTGCAGTTCTTCTTGCTTATGGCATATATGAAGTCCCTGCTGGAGCCGGCAATATCCATGTACCACGCACGGCTTCTGTCCCAGTCGAAGAAATCGACCGCTTCATCGAACTGTGACTGTGACTCCGCGAAAGTAGTCTTCAAGTCTCCTCCGAATCCTACCGAAGAAAGGAACCAGTCCCACTTGCACCGGGTTGGAAGCATGTACTTGAATCCAAGGTAGTCAAACTCCCTTTCCCTTACCATGAACTTCTGCGTGTCGGAGTTTTTCAGCACGTATGCCAGAAACTGGTCTTTCCTTGATTCAATAAGAAGTGACTTGTGCATTTCCCTGGCAAGTTCGAAATCATCTTCGGTGTATTTCACATCATCCACGGTGAGCTGGTAATAATTGACCCTTGACGGCTCGGTAATCATCGCATCCACAAGGGACCCGAAGGCGAATATCTTTTCCTTATCCCCGAACTGGAGCCGGGGATAAAGAAGATTTTTCAGTTCCGTAAGATCCGAATTGCTCACCTCATTTCGGTTGTAATAGCTGTCAGGATTCATTTCGCCTTTATTTCGTCCACGTATTCGATGTTGTCAGACTTGATGAAGTCGTTTTTCTGATTTGCCGCTTTCTCCACAAATGCAATCTGCTTCTTGAACACCTTCTCAAGTTCTTCCTTAGTGAGATACTGTCCTTCACCTATCCACCAGTAGTTGAAAAGGTCGGCGTAACCTTTTGGGTTCCTTACACGTACCATCTTCTTGACCTTCACCTTCTTCTGTGGTACGGATACCGTGCTGGCCGCAGTGGCGAAGAGGGATTCAACGCTTTCCTGGCTCTTCTTCAATTCCTCTTCCTGTTTTTTTCGTTCTTCCTCGGCCTTTCTCTCTTTTTCCTTTCTTTCCTGTTCCTCTTTTTCCTTTCGCTTCATTTCTGCCTCACGAACTGCAGCGACTTGCGCGTCCACCTTCTTCTGTCGCTCGATTGCCTGAAGCTCGTTGTACTTCGACGGTAAAAGCTGCATGATGGAATCCTTCTGTGACTGAACATCAAACTCGTACTGCTTCATCAGCGCATTTCCCTTTTCAAGTGCTTTCTTTTGTATGGCTTTGACTTCTTCCATGCTGAGAGAAGATGGAAGCATTACTCCGAAAGTGTATCCGGAGATATCCTTTACCGGGAACTTGCAGTCGAAGGAATCAATCTGCGCGGACACCTCGTCGAAGTTAGAGTAGGTAAGCGAGGAATTGAGTGATATAAGACGGTTGATGGCCTGATTGGTGCGCTGGTTGAAGAATCCGTATATCTCCTTCTCGCATGCTTCAAGATAAGAAGCCTTGTCTCTCTCAACCTGGGCAATCCTTTCGGCTTCCCTTCTTCTTCTTTCCTCTTCCTCGTACTTCTTTCTGGCGTACTGGTCGCGCAGCTTCTGTGCCTTGTTGGAAGGTGTTCCGGCAACCTTCGGGTCGATTGCTGTCTCCAGCTGAGTGAACCCTGACCGGATTCTGTCGAAAAGCTGGGTTACAGGCTTTCTCCTATCGTTCATCAGCGCAACCGTCTTGCGCGTCTTGTCGATGTAGTTCTCAAGGCTTTTGTCGACATCATCGTTCATTCCCTGCTCGGCAATCGCGAGCAGTCTGTTTCCGTAGTCTATACATGACTTAGAAGAATTCTGGTTCTTCGCAATCGCATCGAGGGCAATCTGTGATATTTCCCCGATTTCATTCTGTCTGATAAGCTGATTTTCCATGTCGTATGATTTTAGAATGTTTCGTTTTCATCTTCTACCGTGACACCCTTGGCCACTTCGTTGAGCTCAGGCCCGAACGTCTGTTTCTCTTCTTCCTGTACTCCGTACACTTCGTCCTTGAGCACTGATTCCGGTTCCGGGTCTTCCGACTGCAGTACAGTGCTTTTTCCTACCTTGATTTTCGGGTAAGTCTTGAAAGCATGCTTGATGGTCTTAGCAATAAGAAAGCCGGTATCAATCTGTCCTTCATTGGATGTGTACAGCTCATTCGCATTGTATTCGTACTTTCTTTCCCTCTCATTCCATTTTTTGTTTGCCTTTGAGGAATAACCCTTCAATCGTTCAATCTCTTCTTCAAGGAGCCAGGAATAATCTACAGAGTGGTCCGGCCTTACCAGACGTATGAAACACCCGATAACCTGGTGTCCTTTGTGCGGGAGATGGCACTTGTATTCCACGTTCTTCTTTTCTCCGCTCACCGAACAGGAGAACTCGTCGTTGTCATATACCACAATCGGATTGTCCGCGTAGAGAATATGGCCGATTGAGGTTCGGATAACAAGTTCTCCGTATCCGGATATCTTCAGGTTGCATCGTCCTTCGTAGATATCCTTTCCATCGTTTCCCTTTCCGACGTTTACCGCTCTCGGAATCAGGTAAGCCATTGCCTGTGTACCTGGTTCAACGGAAAGATTATACACTGCAAGGTCTATCAGGCTGGTGTAGACCGAAAAAGCGGTGCATTTCTTGAGTGAGCTGCTGTCTGCGATTATCCGCTTGAAATTCTGACTTTCCCTCTCGAAGAAAGCCTCACCTCCCTGGCCGTGCATCATGTTGTAGACTTCCACAACCTTTTCCATCACCGTTTCGGAGTCCAGAATGTTTTCCGCATTGTACTTCTGAAACTCGCTTAATTTCATTGATACGTTACTCATGATTTTCTGTTTTTTGGTTCAACAAAAATGATTTCAGCTGGTCCTGCTTCTTTTCGTCCAGAACTACGATTTTCTCGTCATAAATTGTTCCTTCCTCCGGTCTTAAAATGATCAGGAGGTTCCCGTGATTGTCGCTGCCGACAAGCATGATTGTTTCTTTTTCTTCCATATAATTTTTATTTTAAGTGAATAAAATTTTATCCTGTATAAAAAAAGCCTGCCGGAAAATCCGGCAAGCTGAAAATTCTTTGGGGGAAATATAAAGGGGGTTATATATATCAATATATTATATATCACTATCACTATCAGGGGGGCTTTTGCTAGCAATTGCTAGCATTTGCTACAAATAAAAATATATTAAACTGAAAATCAACATATTATAATTGTTAATATATTTGAAATTTCAATCTGTTTTTGATTTTGTATTTGGCAAATGTTGGCATTTGCTAGCAAATGTGGCAAATGCTAGCAAATGATAGCAAATGGTAGCATTTGCTACAAAACCTTGTGATTAGTGTATATGTTCCCCATTTAGCGGACGTCTTTTAAAAAAAATCCGCTATTGATTTCTCGCATCCATTTTTTAACTGTCCATTACGTTTCAAGCTCGCAGCCATTGTCTTTTGAGCCATATTGCGTGACATATTGCGTGACATATTGCGTGACTATATTGCCAGGTCTTTCTGCCGTCCTTTCACAGTGCACACTTCCTAAGAAGCCGCCGCCAGTCAATACTCAGATTACGCATCAACCCGATACTCATTTCCCGCTCATTCACCACTCATTCACCACTCATGCGTCAATCAAATGCCCTGGCGTCTCCGCGCATGGGTCCAATTAAAAAATGAAATTGATGTGGCCGATACGGGACTCGAACCCGTTCACCTTTCGGTGGACCCCTTCGGAATATCAGCCTACCTCCGCTGCCTTGGATTGGCTACGCTTATAGGGTGTACGGCTCCCTTGGTTTGAACTAAACAAAACGAATGCTACTGTTTCCCAGGGAGGATTCGAACCTCCGTCTTTGCAGTACAATGTTCTACCGCTGAACTACAGGGAATGGGGGTGTGTAAAAGATGAATAAAAATGAATAAAGATTATATGTATCCTCTCGGACGTGGACCGTCACGGGCTTGAACCGTGGACCTCCTGATTTTTTAATAGTCCGGGCAGAGGGGATTGAACCCACATGTTACCGATTACCCTTTCAACAGCGTATAAGGCAGAGGGGATATGCCCGGCTATATTTTATGTATAAATTCTATTTTTACATATATTCATTATAGTGGCTTTTGATAAATCAAACATTTTAGCGATTTTAGAATAAGACAAATTTCCTTTCTTTCTAATTTCTCTTATTTTATTAGCTATATCAGTATTAATTTTCCCGCTATATAGATTTGACTCACTTCCTTTTTTAATATTAAGCAATCCAAGTCTTATTGCTTCTTTTAAATTATAAGAAGCTGTACACCATTCAAGATTACTATAATCATTATTAAGCTTATTCCCATCTATATGATTCAATACATTATAATTATTAGGATTGTCAATAAAATGTTTTCCAACAATTCTATGTATTGAAACTGATTTATATTTTCCATTCTTACATAAATTCACATAATAATATCCACGTGAATTAATTCTCTTTCTAAGAATTTTATGACAACTATTCTTTGCTGATATAACTTCTCCATTGTCTGATATCAAGTAATCACCATTATAACCTTCGATTTCTTTTAATCTACTCATATTATTTGGATTTTATTTAAATTTCAAAAATCAATTGCTCTGACCGACTGAGCTAACGGTCCGTAACCTTCCGGCCTTCACAGGTGGGAAGGGACAGATTAGATAATTCATAATGAAAAACACACTTATCCTGTTGAACAGAATATCAAATTCAATTACGATTTTACCGGATTTTGTGCTGCGCAATTACATCCGCCGCAGTCATTACTCGGTGGAGGAAGCTCCTCGTAAATTCTTTCATAAAGAACTTGTACAAAATCTTTCATGATTTTTTGCTGTATGTACAGCAGTCTTTTCTTTGATTCTGGAAGATTTTTGAATTTGCCAGAGCCAATGAAGTCAGATAACTTTCTGAGCTTTTCGCTCTCGTTATCGCATTCAAGTTTAAGCCTGTCCACGTAAGTTTCTGTGCAGTGATATGCTTTTTCAAACACATCCTTAGGACTCCAACTTTCGTATCCGTCCTCATACTTTACCAGATAACCCATGTATGAGTCTCCTGGGTCTTCAGTGTTTGAATACGGGTCTCGTCCGGAATAAGCTCTAAATTCACCCAAACTCATTGGCTTTGCAGAAACCTCTTTGGTTCCTGTGTACTTTTTCATTTCGTTGTCCATAATATTCAATTTTAAAATGCGTTCCCCTCGAAGGCTGCAACCTGTCACGGATAACCGGTGGAATCTTACCACAGGGGATGGCCGCAAGCGTTACCTTGTCATTAAGGGACATACCCGGCCTTTTGATTGGAATCTAATGAATTGGTTCTTATGTGCCGCAAAGCCTAGTCGGTATTACCGCGTTTCCGCTAACCGGCATTCCTCCTGCGACACACGTTTTTATGTCAAGAATGTCAAAGACCGTATTTTTGTTGTCACCGGTCCGGGAATCGAACCCGGATCTGAAGTTTAGGAAACTTCCGTTCTGTCCGTTGAACTAACAGGCGTTTGTGCTGGGCCTTCCGACTCTGGCACGTTCTATTGAGGCATGCTTCAGCACGTCCCATGCGTTGCAGAAAAGCTTTGCGTTCTGCTTTTCACTTTTTTTTGTGTATCTTATCTTTCCGGAATCAAGGAGCTTTGTAAGCCTCTTCATCCCTCCCACGATGGATGCAGACTCTCGGAGACCGAAAGTCTTGTCGTTCATCGCTAGGAATATGGCAGTCTCATTGAGCATCGTAATAATCTTTATGGTTTATGTATTCCCGTGCAATCTCCGTGTTGGTCGCATAGTATCCGATTCTTGCGCGTACAGATTCAATCTGGGTTTCTGACATTCCTTCCACAATTCTTTTGGTATAGTCGTTGTGGCTTGAAATAATGAATATCGCTACGGCTGCAAATACAATAGCCGCGCATACTTTTGAAATTCTGTTCATCATATTATTCAGTTTTTAATGGTATTGCAGTGATGGTTATCTTAGATTCCTTTCTGTTCAGGGATACCTTGTATTTCATTACATGTGGGTTTACTCTCCTGAATGAACATTCGTATGCAAGATTCTTTGCAGACAGACATTTGTTCGGAGGAAGCGTCCAGGTCATTGATGTGCCAGGATCTATTTTTTTAATATCTTCTACTGTTACTCTATCCATTTTTTTATAGTTTACTGATGCAAACAGAAAAGAAATTGCTATCTTTGTGTTAAGAGATTGTGTAAGTGTCTACTATGTAGCCGCTTCTTTTTTATTTGCATCTTGTTACCTACCTACTTTCTTACTTGGTGCAAATTTAGAACATTGTTCTGAAAAAACAAAGAAACGCTCTGATAAATGCTCTGAATTAACTATTTTAAACATTGTATATGAGTAACGGTATAAAGGAGAGAACTATTCAATTTGTTAAGCATAAAGGCTTAAAAATGAAAGAGTTTGAAGAATTGTGTAAGTTGTCCAGCGGATATGTGACTTCTATGAGAAAAGGGTATGGGCAAGAGAAGTTGAACAATGTTCTGACTGTATTTCCTGAACTAAATCGAGAATGGCTTTTATATGGTGAAGGAAGTATGTTAAACGAAGATTTATCATGTACATCTTCATTGAAAAAGAAAGAAGAGAAAAGCGATACTCGCCCACGTATACCATACGATGCAGCTGCCGGAACTTTGACCGAGACAATAGAAGGAGTAACAGAATATCAGTGTGAAGAAGTTCCGGTTATCAGTGCTTTCCCTAAGTATGATTTTACAATACGTATAGTAGGAAGAAGCATGGAGCCTGAATACTTTGCCGGTGATGAAGTGGCATGTTTAAAAGTAAATGAAAAGCGGTTCCTTCAATGGGGTAGGGTGCACGTGCTTGACACAACCCAGGGAGTAGTAATTAAGAGAATATACGATGATGGAGACTGCATAACATGCCGTTCGTACAATCCGGAGTTTCCGGACTTCTCAATCCCTAAAGAGGATATTCGTTCTTATAATTTAGTTGTCGGTAGTTTAAGGTTGTAGAAATATGAGAATCATAACATTGTTTTTAATTATTATATTATTCCCTATAAAATCAATTGGACAAATTGAAAAGTTAAGCGAAGATGAAATTTCTTATTTTGGGAAAATGGCTTATGATATAAATATAAATGCTTATAATGGAAATTTCTCAAATCAAAAAGATTTTTGGTCCTATGTTAAAAACAGCAATAAGGGTTTAAGAAAATATGAAAACAGCAATTCAAAACTAAAAAGAAAAACAAAGGAAAAAATTGATTCATACATGCTAAAGTATGATATAATAGAAAGAAACTATCATAATAGCAAAGAACTTGACCATATATTTGATTTTGTAAAGTTTAGTCTTTTTGGAACTGACAAAATAGAAAATAAATTTCTTGTAAGCGATGAATTTAACGCTTCTGTAAGTGTAAATGGCTCTTTTTATTTAGGTAAAAAATTGGCAGAAATATTAACTCCTGAAGAAATTGTTTTTGTAATGGCACATGAATATGCACATTTTTTAATGAAGCATATTGAAATTGGAATGTATTCAAATTTAAAAACAAAAAGGAAAAACGATATAATAGCTGGAATATCTGAGGCTGCTTTTGCTGCTGGATACATGTATGCTGCATCACAAGTAAGATATAACAATAATGATGATTTTTCTGATAGTTATATGAATACAATCAGAGGAATTGATAACATCGCAGATGGATACACTGAAATGTATGGGTATAGATATAGTAGAGAACAGGAATACGAAGCTGATTATTTAGCATTTTGTTTTATGAAGTATTTTGGAAATGTTGATTCTGCTATATCTGCATTTGAAAAAATTTATGTGTATGGAGGTGCAAAAGATAATGAAACAGACTCTACTTCTGACCATCCATCATTATTAGAAAGAATAAAGTTCTTTTACTTTTTGAAAGACTGGAATGGGGAAATAGAAGATTCAAAAGGAGATGATTTGTATTATGTACCGTAAATAAACCAACTAATTACTAAAAAAGTACCTTTCCCAAAACAGAAAAACAATCATAACTAATTAATACACAATAAGTTAAACTGCATCCGATTAAGAAGTTCGTAATGAGTAAGTCGCGGGTTCGAGTCCCGCTTTCGGCTC
>ULRH01042174.1_pt1 | contig 12558 bp, 13 predicted proteins | sample 1955271 | NCBI WGS metagenome assembly ULRH01 (sample SAMEA4835677, study PRJEB28245) | human gut metagenome | biome: gut microbiome; material: fecal sample | place: Denmark | collected 2008 | reverse complement strand
GGGAAAGAAGGGGAGTTGTTATGGCAATCCGCAATGGTCCTTTATGGGACAAAGTGCTGAAAATCGCAGTCTGTCTGGGCCTGTTCCTGGCTTTTTGGGGTGTCCAGTGGGTCATTCCCGATTTCTATCAGGAACTGTTCCGGCTCAGCCTGGCTGGCGACGTGGACGGCCTTATCGATTATATTTCATCCTTTGGCATCTATGCGGCCCTCATCAGTATCTTCATGATCACCGTCACGGATATGACCGGCTTGCCGTCGATTCCCTTCCTGACGGTCAATGGGGCCATTTTCGGACTCCTACCAGGACTCCTCATTTCCTGGGTCGGTGAAGTCCTAGGGACGGAACTAAGCTTCGTTATCATGCGGACGATACTGCGCCGCCAGGCCATCCACGTCATTTCACGCCATCATCTGCGGAATCAGCTCGATAAGTACAGCTGCTTCCCGACGCTGGCCGTAGCCCGTTCCATCCCGTATATTCCCAATGTCCCCTTTACGGCCATTGCTGCCGTCAGTCACATCAGTCAGAAAGACCATTTCCTGGCGACGGCTGTCGGCAAGGTTCCGCGGGTCGTCATCGAAGTCCTCTTAGGACATGACCTCATCCACATCAGCCAGCACAGCGGGAGGCTTTTTTTCTGGGTTATCCTGACCGTCTTGATCTGTTACTTCTGGCACCGCCATCAGCAGGCTTAGCGGCCAAAGAGGACCATGATGATACCGCCCAAGGTCGGCATGGCAACGATGGCCGCTTTGAGCAGGAGCTTTGGCGCCAGGTGAGTGAATTTCGCCCCGACATAGGCACGAAAATCATAATAAAAAATTCCCCCCAATATATGATATAATTTGTATTATAACATATATTAAGGGGAAGAAAGGACCATTTCTATGAATATTACTGTTTATCTCGGTTCCCGTTGTGGGAACCAACCTTGTTATGCTGATTATGCCTATGCCTTGGGAGCCTGGATTGCCTGCCACGGCCACACGCTCGTGTACGGCGGAAGCCGGACCGGACTCATGGGAAAGCTTGCCGACGGCGCCTTGCAGGCCGGTGGGGAAGTTATCGGTGTAGAACCACAGTTCTTCATGGATGAAGAATTACAACATGAGGGCTTGACGAAACTCATCGTGACGCCGGACATGACATCGCGCAAGCAGCAAATGATGGACTTAGGCGATATTTTCCTGGCCTTTCCCGGCGGCATCGGGACGCTGGAAGAAATCAGCCAGGTCATGAGCCAGGTAAAACTGCACCAGTTGGAAGGGCGCTTTGCCTTTCTCGACTTCAATGGCTATTATCAGCCCATGAAAGCCTTAATCCAGCAGATGAGCGCCGAAGGTTTCGTCGATAAAGCTTGGGCTGATGGCGTACCCTTCCTGCCATCCTTGGCGGCGCTCACGGCTTTTGTCCTCGGCCGCGATTTGCCAAAACCGGGCGAAACGTGGCGCCATTTCAAGAACCATATGTATCGCATCCTCGATTTAGCGGATGACGCCGAAACGGGTGAGACCTACGTCGTCTATAAGACCTTGTATGGTGAATACCGCGATTTCATCCGCCCGCTGGACATGTTCCTCAGCGAAGTGGACCATGAGAAATATCCCGACGTCCCACAAAAATGGCGCTTTGAAAAAACGGCGGGCCTTTGTTCCTGGAATCCGGCTATTTCCAGCCAATATCTGAAAAAGTGAATGTTAATAGATGATGACAGGTGTATTTTTGTCGACGTTTTTAAAGATTTTCTCGGCATTGGCCGGCGGCAGGTTCAAACAGCCGTGAGAGCCGTTCGATTTGTAAATCTGGCCACCAAACGAGGAACGCCACGGTGCGTCATGAAGGCCGACATTGCAGTTGAAAGGCATCCAGTATTTGACTTTTGAGTCGTAGCCTTGACCGCTCAGGGTGGCATTTTGTGTCTTATAAGTCAGGCCGTAAATGCCCTTGGGCGTACCGTGCTTACGTGTCGGATTGCCCGAGACGAGATAGCTTTGGAGAAGGCACTGGCCGTCTTTATAGAGCCATAGCTGCTGGTCCTTCAGACTGACTTCGATGTACGTCGTGCCCCAGTCTTGATGGCCGTGGACCGCAGCCGTCTGGGCGTAGACTGGTTCGCAGACCGTGCTCTGCTTCTGGGCCAGGAGGTCTAGCAGGTGGGCCGTTTCCTTTTCCTGGTCGATGCGCCAGCCGTAATCACCTTCGCTGATCGTGATGTCCTGACCGCCGGAAGTGTGGAAAGTCCGCGGCGTATAGGCCGTATCGTATTTGTCGGCCAGTTCTTTGACGAAGGCCCGAACCTGCTGCGGGTCAAAGGTGACCTGGCCGTTAGCATCGGTTCTGAGCCAGGAGACGATACGGCCGCCGTCGAGGGTCTCGCTCTTATCGCCGAACTGATAAGTGATGGCCACGCCAGTGTAATCCTTCTGGGCTTCTTCCAGCGGCGTCAAAGAAACCGGTGCAACTTCCTTCGACACCAGGAACTTTTCGGCCTGTCCGCCTGAGAGGGCAAAGACACCGCTGCCGACCAGAAGGCCAAGACAGACAGTCCCGAGAATTAGAAAATAGTGCTTTCGCTCCATGAAAAATCATTCCTTCAAGTACACTTTAAAATAAATCTTTTCTCAATGTATCACAAATTGTAAAGGAATGCAAGGAAAGCAGCCAATATCTGAAGCAGTGAATCACAGGCGCTGGATCGCGTCGAGGGCCAGCGGCGACCGTTCACATTCATCGGCCATCATGGTCAGCTGGTAGCATAAAGGGCTGCCTTTCATCTTACCGGCAGCATAGGTCAGACCATTGGTCCGTTCATCCAAGAAGGGCTTATCGATTTGGTTGGGGTCGCCGACGAGGATGATTTTCGTACCTTTCCCGGCACGAGTGATGATGCCTTTGACTTGGTTCGGTGTCATATTCTGGGCTTCGTCGATGATGAGATACGTCTTTTCCAAAGAGCGGCCGCGAATGAAATTGAGGGCTTCTGTCTGAATGAGCTGACGGTCAAAGATTTCCTCGATTTTTTCGGCTAGTTCCCGTTCGTTATCGTAGCGTTCGTCTTCGTTGCTGTCGATGAGCTGTTCCAGGTTGTCGATGATGGGCCGCATGAGGGGCGAAATCTTTTCCTGTTCGTCGCCGGGCAGAAAGCCAATGTCCGAGTCGAACTGCGCATTTGGCCGGCAGATGAGAATCCTCCGGTATTCGCCAGTCGGATGGTTGATGATTTTTTCCAGGCCCACAGCCAAAGAATAGAACGTCTTTGCCGTCCCGGCCTGGCCTTTGACGATGACCAACGGGGCTTCCGAAGCTGGCTGCATGAGGGCTTCCTGCATGAAATACTGGCCGGCATTGCGCGGCTTGATGCCATAAGGCGTGACACGGCTGTAGGTCAGGGGCAGGACTTGTCCCTGATGGACCCGGCCTAAATGGGTTTTGTGCAAAGACGCGTCGGCCTGTAAGATGACGAATTCATTTTCCTGGACTTCCGGAGCATAACTGCGGCCTTCGCTGTCCGTTAGATAGAGCTGGCTGACGGCAACGCCTTGGGTCAGGAAATCGTCGAAAGCCGCTTCCGGTACATAACAAGTCAGACGGCCGGTATAGGCATTCTTTTCTGGAAGGACCTGTTCGCGGCTGAAGTCCTGGGCTTCGATATGCAGAACCTGTGCTTTCAGGCGCAGAACCAGATCCTTCGTGACCAGGATGGGCTGACACGACTGCAGATGACGGCAGACCTTGAGGATGCGATTATCGGCCTGATCGTCTGGCAGGGAATCGGGAAGGGCTTCATGGACGCAGTTGATTTCAATACGCAGGGTGCCGCCATGATCCAAGGGGACGCCGTCGAGCAGGTTACCCCGGAGCCGCAGGCGTTCTAAAAAACGGATGGCTTGACGGGCATTGAACCCGCGTTCACCATCCGCTTTTTTCAATCCATCCAGCTCTTCGACGACGACCAGGGGAATGACGACGTGATTGTCTTCAAAACACTGCATGGCATACGGCGCCTGAATGAGCACATTCGTATCGAGTACATAAGTCTTTGCCATAGAAAATCCCACCTTTACTCTATTTTCTTCAGCATACCAGCTGAATATATATAGCCTGTAAAGAGGGGGAAAATTCTATTGCAATTCTTCCGTTGTCGGATCGACGCCGAACCATTTTTGATAGAGCTTAGTATATGTCCCATCAGCTTTCAGCTCTGCCAGGGCTTGGTTGATGGCCTTCAATTCATCATCATGACCTTTGTCGATGGCCATCGCTGAACCAGCCAGTTTTTTCGGTTCACCGACGACTTTCAGGTTATTCATGCCGCCTTTGGAAACGTAGTACAAGGCAACGGCTTTGTCGATAGCGACGGCATCACTGCCTCCATTCTGCAGTTCTTGCAGGCATTGGTAATTGCCATCGAATTGCTTGAGGACAGCCCCTTGTTTTTCCGCAAAGTCTGCCGGTTTAGAGCCGGCCTGGACGGCTACGGTCTTGCCAGTGATGTCGTCCCAACCATGAATGGTCGTATTGTCTTTCTGCACGACGATGACCGAGCCGCCGATATAGTAAGGGGCCGTGAAGTCGACTTGTTTTTTCCGTTCTTCCGTTGCCGACATAGCTGAGGCGATCATATCAATTTGGCCGCTTTTCAAGGCTGGGATTAAGGCATCGAAGCCCATGGCCTTGATTTCGACTTTGCGACCCAATTTTTCCCCGATGGCGTTGGCTAAGTCTATATCAAAGCCAGTATACGTATCATTTTCTGCCATTTCAAAAGGCGGGAATGACGGTTCCGTCCCGACAATAAGCGGCTTGTTTGTTTTTGTCGGTGTTTTATCCGGTTGTGTACCGCATCCTGCTAAGACACTCATCGCCGTCAAGGCAGCCATTCCTGCAAGTATCCATTTCTTGTTCATGTTCATTCCCCCTCATGAGATGATATAAAGTTTTAAAATTCAAATGTTAAGAAAGATTATACATTAAAATGCGTATTTGTCAATGCTTTTTAGAATTATTATTCAAAGCATAACGGGTATTTCGAACAAAATAGATGGACCAGTAGGTCATTGTGTCTTTTTTACGTTATCTCCGTAGATTGTCTTCCAATCGTTTTTCATGGAAATCGTATTCCAACCATTTTCGGCAGATGTTTTTTTATCTCGTTCAGCCCGTTCAGGACGACCGTATTCGCGTTGCGTGTCATCGCAGAGAACGTTGAATACTTCAGCTTGATAAGGGTTATCCTTTAACGTATACCGGAACATGGAATAATCGCCGCTGCTATTTCCGAAGGCTAAGACCGGCTGAATCCCGATTTCACGGACAATGGATGACACTTTATTCATCTTTTCATTGACCCGGTCTAATCCCCCGTACTGAATCGTATCTTCCTGTGTCATTTGATACGATTCGCCGTTAGTTTGACCTTGATAACTAGCAACGATTTGCGGATCCGAACCGATAATCTGATTCGGAGCGATAGGCAGGACATCATGGACGAGTGCACGGACGAGAGGGCGGTCAGATGCCGAAACGATATAGCAGGTGAAATCATTGGCTTCTAAATACGAAATTACTTCTACCATGGGTAAATAAAAAGCTTCGCCATAAGTCAAATTCGTCAAACCAATAACCGGTTTTTTCATGAATCCCTGCGCATAAGTATCCAGCGATTCCGGAGTCATGCCAGCCAGTCCGGCGTATAAGTTATGATATAGATTCTCTTCAATTTCCGGAGGAACTGGTTTTCGTTGAGAAATGGCATCCCAATAGGCTTGAGCGAATTTTTTATCTTCCTCAGATACTTTGCAGTTCGGGTCATGAAGAACACGGTCGGCATAGAAGACACCATCCGTATACGACGGAGTCCGCTCTCCTAAAAGTGTTCCATCCATATCGAAGACCGCCAGGCGGTGTTTTACGGGGATGAAGTCAGGATTTTTAGGATTTGTTACCTTTTGGACATATGCTACCAGTTTCTTCTTGGCAGGTGAATCATTATTCCAATACTGAAAGTTTCCAGCTTGATCGACATGAATGGCTGCTAACTCAGCCCGGCTGGCACCTTCAATGGTTCCTGTCATCCCAAATACCGCCAACATAGCCGTAATGGTCAATATAGATGCAAATTTTTTTCCGTTCAAGATGATCACCTCAACATAATAAAATTTGTATCTATTATAACATGTAAAATTCGCCTAAATAAATAGGACAGATAGGAGAAAAACTGGCATCTCGTACGTGATAATACATATTGGAAAGAAAGAGCAGGAATTAATCGTTACTGTGTAGAATATCTTCATAAAAGCTGTCTGTCGGGCAGCTCGTGCGAAGTAATGGTGTAATCTGAGAGGTGATAGCATGTCTCTGGAAAATCAGGAATTAGCTTGTGTGCAAGCTTTTTTAGAAGATCGGGCTTCTGAACGGCTCATGACACGTTTATTGGCTGAAGCAGGGGAAGATTACGCCTGGTTCCGGCGTCTGGCACAGCATATGTTCCGCAGCCACCTTTCGCCAGACGAACAACGGGAGCTGCTGAAAACGGCTAAGGCAGATACGCAAGGAGACCCCGAGAAACGCCAAGCGGCTCACGATGCCAGTCTGTTGCTGTTGAAATCGGGAATGTGTCTTTCTATCCATGAATCATGGTATTTGCATAAGGTAAAGCAAATGCCCTTAGAAAAAGCCTTTCGCCAAACCATGACGCGCATCGTCGTAGGCTTTGGCCAGCTCATATCAGAACCGGGGATTCCCAACGATTTTGAAATGCAGCTCTGGTATCGGATACAAGGGTAGACAGGAAAAGATATTGCAATTTCTCAGCTTTTTCGCTATGATAAATATATATATGTAATTTTTATCTTAGTACTCATTTACAACAGGAGGAAATGGGATGGGTTTTATTAAAGAATTTAAAGACTTTGCCATGCGAGGCAATGTACTGGACATGGCAGTCGGCGTTGTTGTCGGCGGTGCCTTTGGGAAAATCGTTACGTCTTTAGTCAATAACATCATTATGCCGCCTTTCGGCGTTCTTCTCGGGGGCATCGACTTTTCTGACTTCTTTATCCCTTTGAGTACGGAACATGTTGAATCGTTAGCCGAAGCGAAAGCAGCCGGAATTCCCGTTATTGCTTACGGGGCTTTCCTCAATACGGTATTAGAATTTCTGATCATCGCTTTTGCTATCTTTATCGTCATCAAACAGCTGAACCGTTTCCTTCCGAAACCAGAACCGGCTCCGGAACCGCGGCTTTGCCCGTTCTGTCGTCAGCCCATTGCTGATGACGCTACGCGTTGCCCGCATTGCACCAGCGAATTGCCGGCAACTGTTTCGGAAAAATAACATAATCAATGGGGGAATGGTAGATGACGGACAAACAAAGCATTGCATTAAAAATCAACGATTGGTTAAACGATTGCGTAGCCGAAAGCGGCGCCTTCTTTTTGAATACCGTAGAAGCTGGCCGGCCCAAATCGCGTCCCATCAGTTTCCATATGCTGAAAGATGGGGTTAATTATTTTGGTGTTGGTGCCATGAAAGAAGTGTATCGCCAAATGCAGGAAAACCCATATGTAGAAATTTGTGGACTTATGGGAAAGGGGAAACTCTTTTTCCGTTATTACGGCAAAGCTGTTTTTGAAAAAGGCGATGAACTGTCCCAAGAAGCGCTGGCACAACCTGGCTATCCAGTCATGAAAAAAATTTATACCCCTGAAAGTGGCAACCGTTTTGCCGTTTTTCATTTTGAAGAAGCAACGGCTGAAAAACGGGCAATGATGTCCGTATTAGAAACATGGAAATTATAAATAGCTAAAACTAGCTCAGAAAGGAAGTGACCTTATGGTAACACCTGTATTATGGAATCTCTTGCAGCAACTAAAATCTGATTACGAATGGGTAGAACTTAGCCATCGCCTGAACAATGACAGTCCGTATTGGTCTGGCATGCCCGAAGGTTCTGTCGAAATTGGGAAAGTCGTCTTTGATTGGGGAAATCCCATGCTGGAATGTTTGATCCAGACCTTCAAATTTCCCGGCCAATTCGGCACGCATATTGATTTCCCCGGCCATTTTGCCAAAGGGACCGCACTGTCTGAAAGCTTCGGCGTACAGTACATGGCATATCCCTTGGTCGTCATCGATGTCAGTGAAAAAGTAGCCCGTGACGTCCATTACGCCGTTACCGTTGACGACATCAAAGCCTATGAAGCGGCTTATGGAGCCATTCCGGAAGGCGCATTTGTCGCACTGCGGACGGACTGGGCGAAGAACTGGCCGGATAACGACAAACTTTGCGGCTTCGATGAAAGAGGCAACGAAAATGCGCCAGGCTGGTCGTTAGAAGCCTTGAAATATATCTATGAAGTCCGCCATGCCGCTGCTAACGGCCATGAAACCTTTGATACCGACGCATCTGCCGTCGCAGCTGAAGCAGGAGACCTCATCTGTGAACGCTACGTCCTCAGCCAAGGCCACGTCCAGATCGAACTCTTGGATAACCTCGACAAAGTAGCCCCTGCCGGTGCCATTCTCCTGGCAGCTTGGCCCAACATCGAAGGCGCCACCGGACTTCCAGTCCGCGTCGTAGCCATTACACCCAAATAAAATAAAGACAGGGGTATTCCCAATGCGATGACGCATGGAATGTCCCTGTCTTTTTATGCGGGGTTATACTTTATTTGGATTTCAAGGCCCTGATTTCTGCTTTCAGTTCTTGAATTTCTGCTTTTAATGTTTCGATATCATCATTGTTCTGGTTATCTACGGACTGATTAGCACTGGGACCTACACGAAAGGTAACACCAATATTGCCAGCCGCCTTGCGGTCATTGCCAAAGGTACTGGAAGCACCGAGGGAGAGCATGACATCAGGGTTTGCATGGTAGAAGCCACCCAGAGCGACAGCTTGTTTTCCATCATAAGTACCAGCCGCTGCGCTAATCTGGAATCTGGATCCTGTGCCATCATAATCGATAGGATGGAGACCAGCGAGGGCGGCAGATAATGCACCGACGCTATCTACTTCCTGGTCGATATTGCGGACATGCGTATTAAGGGATGTAATCGAATCAGCGTTTTGTTGAATTGCCGTGGCATTCCGCTGAATAGCGTTACTATTTTCATTGATAGCTGTCGTATTTTGTTGAATAGCCGACGAATTTTTCTGAATCGAAGCCGTATTTGCATTGACTCCCTGTGTCAAATCTTCAGCTCCATTGGTCAGTTTCACTGTACCAACTTTTTGGACATTACTATTGATATCCGTTTTCATCGTATTAATGTCCCGTTGTAATGTACTGTCTGCTGTATAAGTTTTACTCTGCATTGCTTTATTGAGCTGGCCCAAGGTGGCGGCATCACTATCTTTGACCCCATCAGATACATTGATAATACGCCTTGTTACAGGATTCCCATCGCTGTCTGCTGATGTACCGACGGAAACAACCCCATTTTTATCAGTATCAACAAGATCTTCAGAGCCTGCATAACTGCCATGCCCTAAGGCAACAGAATCATCTGCATCTTCAGCGACACGGGCACCTTCCCCTAATGCCGTACCGCCTTCCGACTGGCTCAGCGCTGCGGCCCCGATAACAGTACTATTTTTAGCATTATCTTCTACCAGATAATCACTGCCACCACCTAATCCATCTTCTTCATCGTATTCGTACTGGCCGCCGATGGCCACACTGTTTACCGCCCCAGTTCCGATTCTGGTTCCCATGCCGATAGCAATGGCATTCTGCGTTTCTACTTTTGCATCCTTGCCAACAGCGACGCTTTCCTTTTTAGTGACAGAAGTGCTTTCGCCGATGGCGACGCTGTGTTCGGCTCCGGTAGCAATATTACTGTTGTAGCCGATGGCCGTGGAACGTTCTGCATTATCTCCGACCTGTGAGACATCCCCGATGGCAACACTCATGTCCGATTTCGTGCCGATAGAAGGATCGCCAAAACCCGTATTGCCGATGGCCGTACTATAGCTGGAATTGGATTTACCCGGTACGAGACCGGCTTCTTTAAAGCTCCGCGTTGCAGTCGATTTATTTAAGGCATCAGTCGTCTTCATGGTGATGTCGTCTACTTCCTTGGTGGCACTGGCTACGGCCGTAGTGAGCTGGCCAACCGTGGCAGCATCGCTATTGTTGACACCGTCGGCAACATGGATGATGCGCCGTTCGGCATTACCAGATCCGAGGGAGACAACGCCGTTTTTGTCCGTAGATTTCAAATCAGAACTATATACGGTACTATCAGCACCGAGGGCAACAGATTTATCGGCTCCGTCGCCAACATTTGCCCCTGTACCGATGGCCGCTGACTTAGTAGCTTTAGCGTGACTACCTTCGCCGAATGCAACAGCATCTTCAGCTTCGGAAGAACTCTGTTCCCCGATAGCCGTTCCCTGAGCGCCTGTTACCTTGCTACTATAGCCGACGGCTGTGCCTTGCATAGCGGAGACGCTGGATTCGTACCGATAGCCGTCGCATTGGCAGAATTGAAGTCATTCTGACTAGATGAGACATCGACAGAAGCCCCGGCGCCGATAGCAACGCTGTTCTGGCCCCGTACGGAAACCGGCGTACTCATGGAATCGACTTGCCCACCGCCCATAGCGACAGAATTCGTATTGCCAGCTGCTCCTTCATTCCAACCATTGGCACCGGCATAGACATGACCCGGCATGATGCCCGATTCGGTAAGCCCCCGTGTGCCGCCTTTTACAGAAATATTGATTTCACTGACTATGACGGGATTAGCTGCAAATGATGTAAAAGGGGAACTAACTGTGCAAAGAGCCGTGACAGTTAATAGAAGAGCCACACGTTTTTTCCAAACCGTAGAAGATTTCGACATTCTCATCAAAATACACCTCCAGAATTTAAATTATCTTTATTAAAGCAAAATATTTTTGTAACCTAAACACCATGATAAAGACAATATGTAAGGAAATTAATATTTAATTGTAATAATAATGAAAGATATTTTATATAAAAATATGATTTTCGCCTAATTTCACTGACTAGAAAAGGAGGGAAAAGCTAGGATAAGAAAGCTATGATAAGACCGGCAAACAGGCACTCAGTATTCTGTTCCAAAAGCTATTGCAGGAAGGACGGAAAGAAGAAGTTGACTGTGTCTTGCAGGCAATACATGCCGAAGGCAGGCTTTTGAGAAACGATAAAAAGTGGGGATTATCATGAATGTAATATTTAGAATAAACCATGGTTCTTTTACAGAATAATCTTGATTGACGTTACAACAGGCCAATGATAAAATTAATTAAGAGGTGATTACGATGCCAATGCCTGATATTCCCGATATTATCCATTTGAACCGCCTTAATGATGTATTCTTCAAAGCCTTGTTAGGCTCAGAAGAGCGGAAGACGCTGACTTTGAATTTCATTAATGCTATCTTGAACCGGGAAGGAAGCAATGCTTTTACATCAGTCACTTTTTCGGATAAGGAAATTGTTCCGCCGCAGATTGATGGGAAACGTTCTTTCCTCGATGTCCTGGTAGAAATGGGTGATGGGACACGGGTACATGTTGAAGTACAGGTGCTCCTCGATGAATACATGGTCAATCGATCCTTGTATTATTGGGGACGGATATACAGCCGTGAGCTGGAAAAGGGCGATTTATATGCGGACCTTCGTCCGGTCATCACCACCAATCTGTTGGATTTCAACCAGTTCCCGCAGTACCAGACGTATGCTAACACGTATCATATCATGAATGATGATACCCATGATATTTTGACGAATCATTTGGAAATGCATTTCATCGAACTCAAGAAAATCCACATCAAGCGACATCAAGAAGCTGAAACGTTCAGAACGATGGATTGCCTATTTCTCACCTAATTTCAGTGACCAAGAAAGGAGGGCTTTAGCTATGAGTGATACGGCTATTAAGGAAGCTATGGATTACGAAAAACAGTTTGCCACGAATAACAAGCTGAAATCAGCCTATTGGGAACACGAACGTACCATGCGCGACATCGCTTCGGCCCTTTACAGCCGGGAAAAAGCAGGCCAGGAACGTGGTGAAAAGATAGGCCAGGAACGCGGTGAAAGGATAGGCCAGGAACGCGGCGAAAAGATTGGTGATAAGACAGGACGCCAGGCACTCAGTACTTTGCTTCAAAAGCTATTGGAGGAAGGCCGGAAAGAAGAATTCGACCGTGTCTTGCGAGATAATGAGTACCAGGAAAAATTACTGCGAGAATATCATTTAAAATAAGGTTTTATGAAGGACCCGTTATCATGCGGGTCCTTTTTTTGACCCTATTTAACACTAAATTTTTTCGATAAAAAATAGGCGAATGTGATATAATGGAAAAAAGATTGTTGGGGGAGGAGATGTGTACCTAATTTATGGATAATTTCATTCCGGAAGTTTTACAGGTCATTACTGGTGAAGGCTATTCTATCTTCGTATATTTTAATGATGGAACCGTACGACAAGACGATGCTTCCCAATTAATTACTCAGCCCAGCGTTTTTCAAAAGTGGTGCTAGCATATAAATAGGACAAGTCAAACTGAGGTTTTCC
>ULRH01030672.1_pt1 | contig 12590 bp, 10 predicted proteins | sample 1955271 | NCBI WGS metagenome assembly ULRH01 (sample SAMEA4835677, study PRJEB28245) | human gut metagenome | biome: gut microbiome; material: fecal sample | place: Denmark | collected 2008 | reverse complement strand
GACGAAAAAAGCCGCCCCACGGAACGTTCCATGGGACGGCTGTGTAAATTTACATACCGCGGTACCACCCAAATTGCGCAGAAAGCTTCTGCGCCCCTTGATGCCCCGGTAACGTGGGGCAGTTCCGAGAGCGACTCACCGGCTCCCGGCTCACCGCTCCTGCTCCAAAGTGACAGCACACTGCCGGGCCGTACCGGGCTCACAGCAAAGCACCCGGCTCTCTGAACGGCAAAAACAGCGCGCACTCTTTTTCAACGCATTTATAAAAAGAATATAGCGTTTTTTGTGCGGTTTGTCAATTACTTTTTTCTATATCAGAATTTGTTCTGCTGCGTCCTGTGGTTTCGGCCCCATTCGTGAAAAACGCAAATCCGGCAGACCGCAGTCTGCCGGATTTGCTCTATAACAAAACTATTTTTCCGCTAAAGATGGCCAGAGTGCAACAGCGACGACCGCTGCCTGTGGCAGAAACAGGGAGGAACTGTTGGGGCAGCGGCCTGCAAGATGCGAGTGCCGCTCCAAGGCACGAAGCAGACGCAGGGTGCCGCAACCCGTAGGCGTCGGCCATTTTAATCTGCGATTACTTCTTCCTTCAGCCGTGCAATGAGCCGCTCCATCAGGGCCACACGGTTGAAGGGGGTCATCAGGTAGAAGCCGTCGGCATAGGGGGCGGCCGCAAGTGCCGCCTGCACCGAAACTTCCAGCCCCAGTTCTTCGCCCTGGGCACGGTCCAGCCCGGCAAAGCGGTCAATGATGGCCTGTTCCACATGGATGCCGTTGATCTCGTTTTCCATAAAGATGGCGTTGCGCTGGCTCACCACCGGCATGATGCCCGCCAGCAGTTTGGCTTTTTCGCCCAGCGTCTCCCGGGCCTTTTTCAGGTTCTCCACTGCCTGCGCCGACAGCACCGGCTGGGTGAGGAAGCCGCTCATGCCGTTTTCCATCTTTTCCACAGCGCGGCGCAGCTCCACATCAAAGTTGCGGGCGTTCAGGTTCAGTGCGCCGAACACCGTCATGGGGCTGGGCATCTCCCTGCCCTCCCCGGCCAGCGAGACAATGTACTGCGCCAGCTTGCGGGAGTTGAACTGGTACACGTTCTTCACCTCGTCGCGCTCGGCGGTGGGGATGGGGTCGCCGGTGATGGCCAGCACCTCCCGCACGCCCTCGGCGTACAGGCCCAGCAGCAGGGCCTTTGTGGCGTTCAGATTGCGGTCGCGGCAGGTCATGTGGGGCAGCACGTTCAGCCCCAGCTCCCGGTGCACCCGGCAGGCCACCAGCGAAGAATCCATCCGCGCCCGGGCAATGGGGCAGTCCGCAATGGTCAAAAGGTCCGCCCCGGCGGCCTGCAGGCGGCGGGCACCATCCAGATAGCCGGTCAAGTCGGCATCCTTGGGACTGTCCAGCTCAATGGCAATGACCTTTTTCCCTGCGTTCAGCTTGCGCAGGAAGGCGTCGTCTTTTTCCACTTCCGGCTTCGCAGGGGTGGAAACTTCTGCCACCGGGGCGGCAGGCAGTGCTTCCGGCAAAGCATCCAATGCCGTGCGCAGGGCCGCGATGTGCTCCGGCGTCGTGCCGCAGCAGCCGCCCAGAATGCGCACATCTGCACATTCTGCCGCGATGCGGGCCAGCTCCCGGGCAAAATATTCCGGCCTGCCCTGGTACTGCACCCGGGTGCGGGTGACCACCGGGTAGCCTGCATTGGGCATGACCGAAAGCGGCAGCTTCGTCCCGCCCAGCCGCTGCACCAGCGCGCGCATGGCACCCGGAGCCGACACGCAGTTCAGTCCCACAGCATCCACCACGCCGCTCTCAGTCATACGGCGCACAAGCTCGGCGCAGTGGCGGCCCTCGCGGGTGTAGCCGTCCGGCAGCACCGCAAAGGACACCAGAATGAAGGCGTCCGACACCGTTTTTTTGATGTGCTGTGCTGCTTCAGTCACGCCGGTGTCGGTGCTGAGAGTTTCAAACAGGAAGTTCTTCGCGCCCAGCGCGGCGAACCGGTCCGCCAGCGCGATGTACAGCTGTGCAGCAGGCTGGGCTTCGGTGTCCGGGGCCGGACCGATGTCGGCAAACACCGCCGCGCCGGTCTCGGCGGCAGCCTGCACCGCCAGCTTCCAGCCCTCGTCGGCCAACGCTTCCCACACCGGGTTCTGTGCCGCCGCCATGCGGGGCAGGCCGAAGGTGTTGGTTTTGACGGCATCCGCACCCGCCGCCAGATAGGCGCGGTGCACAGCCTGAATGCCCTCCGGGTCCAGCAGGTTCGCCTGCTCGCACTCCTGACCGGGCGCAGCTTTATAATAGGTGCCCATGCCGCCGTCGAACAGCAGCGGGCGTTTTTTCAGAATTTCGCGCACATCCTTCATGGTGGGGTCTCCTTTTTCCCTAGAAAAGTAGTCGGTTTTAAGTGTAATGCACAAAAGCGGTCCGGTCAAGCATTTTTTCGCCGCTGCGCTTGCAGGAACGCCAAATTTGTGCTATCCTATGCATACTTTATAAATTGGGGAGGTGTGCGCCATGCGCCATGTAGGGACACAGGAGCTGGAAACGAAACGGCTTTTGCTGCGCCGCCTGCTGCCGGAAGATGCCGGGCAGATGTACCAGAACTGGGCATCCGACCCGGAGGTGACCCGCTGGCTGCGGTGGGAACCCCACAAAAACGAGCTGGAAACGGTGGGCCTGCTGGCCGCCTGGGCCACCCTCTACCCGAACCCGGACTACTACCAGTGGGCCATTGTGGAGAAAAGCAGCGGGCAGGTGTTCGGCAGCATCAGCATCTTCAACGCCCTGCTGGGTGACCCGGCACAGAAAGCGCTCTGGCCGCAGCTGGACTGCGCAGACGGCGTGTGGGAAGCAGGCTACTGTCTCGGACGGGCGTGGTGGAACAAAGGCTTTGCCACCGAAGCGCTGCGGGCCGTGGCGGACTACTGGTTCACCCAAACGGACGCTCCCTTCCTCACCTGCTGCCACGCCAAAGCGAACCCCGCCAGCGGCCGGGTGATGGAAAAAGCGGGCTTTGTGTACCACCACGACTCGGTGGACCACAAATTCGACGGCACCCCGGTGGAGTGCAAAAGTTATCTATTAACAAGAGCGCATTATCAAAGAAAGGACTTATTTTGAGCGAACTTTACGATATTTTAGTGGAAACACCCCCGACGAAGGTCATTCTGCTGGCACTGGATCAGGGCCTGTGGGACTGCGAGCGCAGCCTGGCAGAGCTTTCTGCCCTGTGCGAAGCCAACCACATGGAGGCCGTGGCACAGATCACCCAGAAGCGCCAGACCCCGGAAACCGGCATCGTGCTGGGCAGCGGCAAGCTGGAAGAAGCTTCCCTTGCCGCCCAGACGCTGGGCGCGGAATGCGCCGTGTTTGACGGCGAGCTGACCGGCAGCCAGATCCGCAACATCTCCAATGCACTGGGCGGGCTGGAAGTCATCGACCGCACCATGCTCATTCTGGAAATTTTCCGCAGCCGTGCTGTTACCAACGAAGGCAAGCTGCAGACCGAGCTGGCCCTGCTGCGCTACCGCCTGCCACGCCTGCAGGGCATGGGCGAGGCGCTCAGCCGTCAGGGCGGTGGTGGTGGCGGCGGCGGTGGTGCACGCCGTGGTGCCGGTGAGACCAAGCTGGAGCTGGACCGCCGCCACGTCCACGCCCGCATCGACGCGCTGGCCGAAAAGCTGGCCGAGATGGAAAAGCGCCGGGGCGAGAGCCGCAAAGCCCGCGCCAAGACCGGCATGCCGGTGGTAAGCCTTGTTGGCTACACCAATGTGGGCAAATCCAGCCTGATGAACGCCCTGTGCGGCCCCAGTGTGGCCGAAGCAGACATGCTGTTCGCCACGCTGGACCCCACCAGCCGCAAGCTGGTGCTGCCCAGCGGCATGGCCGTGCTGCTGGTGGACACGGTTGGCTTTGTGTCCCGCCTGCCCCATAACCTTGTGGAAGCGTTCAAATCCACGTTGGAAGAAGCCGCATGGTCGGACGTCATCGTCCGTGTGGCCGATGCGGGCGACGAGCAGCGCGAAGAACAACTGGCCGTCACCGACGAAGTGCTGGACGGGCTGGACTGCACCGACATCCCTCGCCTGACCGTCTACAACAAATGCGATAAGTCCAACAGCATGAGCTTCGACCCGGACATCCTGCTCACCAGCGCCAAGACCGGCTACGGCCTGGACAAGCTGCTGGCAAAGCTGGACGAAGTGCTCAGCGACCGGGTGCACACCCTGCGGGTGCTGCTGCCCTACGATAAGCTGGGTCTTGCCGCCCCCATGCGGGAGCGCGGCAGCGTGCAGGTGGAGGAGTACCGGGAGGACGGCCTGTATCTGGAAGGCATCGTAAAAACCGAAGACCTGCACTGCTTTGAAGGATATCTGGTCTGAACCTGAACAAGATTTTGCGAAAATGCCGTGCGCGATTTGTACAAAAACGCCTTTGCATTTTTGGTGCTGTTTCTGATAGAATAAAGCCATAACGAGTGGCAGTAACTGCGTAAATCCAGTTGCTGCCGCTCGTTTTCTTTTTTGCCCAAAAACAAAGGAGGAAATGCTTTTATGCAAACCAGTTCGCAAAATAAAATGGCGGTGCAGCCCATTGCACCACTGATGTTCCGCATCGGCCTGCCCATCGTGCTGTCCATGATCCTGCAGGCTGCCTACAACGTGGTGGACAGCGCCTATCTTGCCCGCATGACCACCGGCGGCGAGGATGCCCTCACCGCCCTGAGCCTTGCCTTCCCGGTACAGCTGTTCATGGTGGCGGTGTCCATCGGCACCGGCGTGGGCACCAACGCCCTGCTGGCAAAACTGCTGGGGCTGGGTGACCGGGAAAGCGCAAACCGCACCGTCGGCAATGCGCAGATGCTGGCCATCATCCTCTCTGCTGTGTTCATGCTGTTCAGCCTGCTGGGCGTGCGGCCCTATGTGTACTCGCAGAGCGCAGGCGGCAGCATCAGCCCGGAAGTGCTGGACATGGCCATTGATTATCTGCACATCTGCTGCGGCGTCCCCTTCGGCATCGTGCTGTTCTCGGTGTACGAAAAAGTGCTGCAGGCCACGGGCCGCTCGCTGTATTCCACCATTGCACAGATCGCCGGTGCTGTGGTGAACATCATCCTGGACCCCTTCCTGATCTACGGCTGGTGCGGCCTGCCGGAGCTGGGCGTACGCGGTGCCGCATGGGCCACCGTCATCGGTCAGCTGGTCAGCATGGGGCTGGGCCTTGCATTCCATCTGCACTTAAACGTCGAAATCAAAAACAACGTCTGCTATTTCAAACCCGACCGCCGCACCATTCTGGGCATTTACGCCATCGGCCTGCCTGCCATCATCTCGCAGGCGCTGCTCACCGTCATGACCTACTCGCTCAACCTCATCCTCGGCGGCATCCCGCAGGTGGGCCAGAACGCCGTCACCGTCTACGGCCTGTACTATAAGATCCAGCAGCTCATCATCTTCGCGGCTTTTGGCGTGCGCGACGCCATCACGCCCATCGTTTCCTTCAACTACGGCGCGCAGAACTGTCAGCGCGTGAAGGACGGCATCCGCTGGGGCCTGATCTACACCTCGATCCTGATGCTGGCAGGCTGTCTCAGCGTGGAGCTGTTCGCCGCCCCGCTGGCCGGGCTGTTCTCGCTGTCCGAGACGACCTTACCCATGTGCATCGACTGTATGCGCATCGTCTCGCTGGGCTTCGTGTTTGCCGGGCTGTGCATTGCCTTTCAGGGCGTGTTTCAGGCATTGGAATGCGGCATCGAATCGCTGGTGATCTCGCTGTGCCGTCAGGTGCTCTTTGTTCTGCCGCCGGTGTGGCTGCTGAGCCGGATGGTGACCGGGGCTGGGAACGTGCGCATCGTCTGGGTGCCGCTGGCCGTCGGCGAAATGGTCACGCTGTGCATTGCACTGGTGATGTTCCGCCGGGTGAAGAAAAGCAGAGTCGATTCCATTCCGGAATAATTGAGAGCATTCAGAATTGCCTCCGCCTACGGGTTGCGGCACCCTGCGTCTGCTTCGTGTCTTGGAGCGGCACTCGCATCTTGCAGGCCGCTGCCCCAACAGTTCCTCCCTGTTTCTGCCACAGGCAGCAGTCGTCGCTGTTGCACTCTGGCCATGTTTAGCGGAAAATTATTTTTAATTTGAAACCCAGAAACGCCTGCGGGCGTTTCTGGGTTTCGTTTTCACCGGGAAGGGGTCGTAGATAGTAACAGCACCTGACTGCGCCGACTCCCTGTGGGAGCATCCGCACAGCCGTTCCCCATGTGCCGCAGCGCACATCATTTTGCAACGCAAAACATCATCTGCGTCAGCAGACATCATGCCGCAGGTGCATCATTCTTCAAAAAATCCCCAACAAACACAAAAACCCGCCTGGCAGCGGGTTTTTGTGTATAGAGGGGTGGGAAAGTATATAAAGTGGTGAATCTCAATTTTTAAGGGGGCAGGCGCTTTCGGTTTGGCGCTGCCTTGCATGATGTATTATACGCCTTTTTCTTTTCTTGTCAAACAAATTTTTCCGTTTTTGCTTTAAATTAAGTCTTTACTTTTCCGGCAAAACTTTATATAATTAACACAAAGCCAAATCCGACCGACCTTTTCTGTCCGTTGTGCTTTTGCCACAACAATAAAACTTTACTTTCAAAAAATTTTATACATTCCAACATATTTTCAAAGGAGAATTCCCATGGACGATCTGGATCGCAAGATTCTCTCCCTTCTGGCCAAAAACGCCCGGATGCCGGTGAAGGAGATTGCCGAGCAGGTGTCGCTCACCAGCCCCGCCGTTTCCAGCCGCATCCACAAGCTGGAGACCGACGGCATCATCAGCGGCTACACCGTCACCCTCAACCGCCCCGCCGACCGCATGTATGTGGATGCCCTCATCAGTCTTTCGGTGGCTCCCTCCAAGCAGGATGCCTTTCTGGAGCTGCTGCAGAGCAGCAAGGAAGTGCTGCAGTGCTACCACGTCACCGGCGCCTACACCTTCCTTGTGAAGGTGAGCTGTGGCAGCATGCCCCAGCTGGAACACCTGATCCTGCAGTTCCAGAAGCTGGGCACCACCAGCACCCAGATCATCCTTTCCACGCCCGTGAACCACGGCGACCTGGACGCGCTCATGCTGTGAGCTGTTCACAAAATGGTTACGTTTGCGGTGCAATTCTGCCGGGGTGTTCTTTCGTATTATGGATAGCAGGCGCAAAACAGCACACAATAGCTTCAAAACCGCTGCGCCCGCTTTCACACGAAGATTTTCACACACGAAAGGACTTCATTTATGAAACGTATCATTGCTTCCCTGCTTGCCGGTCTGTGCCTGCTTGCTCTGGTGGGCTGCTCTGTCGGCAGCAAGGCCGACTCTGCCGCCCCGAAGGACTACTCCCAGATCCTCCACGACGCCCGCAGCGACGAGGAGAACGAATACGACATGATCTTCACCAAAGGTGAGGACGGCAAGTTCACCGCCATCGACGGCTACAGCGCCGAGTACGACGCCGACCAGCTGGACGACGAGGTGAAGAACATGATCCTGCCCCTGCTGAACCTGGAAGACGGCATGTACACCGACCTTGCCGCCTCTGTCTCCTCCATGATGGTGCGCAGCTACGCCGTGGCCATCGTGAAGCCCGCCGAGGGCAAGACCGACGCCGTGAAGGCCGCGCTGGAAGCCTATGTGGCCAGCGAGCAGCAGTCTATGGAGCACTACCTTGAGGACCAGTATCAGATCGCCAAGGCCGCCACCGTGACGGTCGCCTCCACCGGCGAAGTGGTCCTTGTCTGTGCCGAGGACCACGACACCCTGCTGGCCAACATCGAAAAAGCCCTCGCTGCCTGATTTTTTGCTGTATGGAAGCCGCGTCCCGCCGGGATGCGGTTTCTTTTTGCGTGCAGATATGCTATACTGTCTGCGTGAACGTGCACAAAGATACAGGAGTATTTATGGTTAAAGCGACGATCGTTATCCCGAATATCAACGGCAAGGGCTGGCTGAAGGATTCCATCGAGTCGGTCTACGCTCAGACTGAGCAGAGCTTCCAGCTCATCGTGGTGGACAACGGCTCCACCGATGAAAGCCTGGAGCAGGCCCGCAGCTACTGCAGCCGTGAGAACTTCACCCTCATCGAAAACGGCACCAACACCGGCTTTTCCCACGCGGTGAACCAGGGCATCGCCCTGGCCGACAGCGAATATGTGGTGCTGTTCAACAACGACGCCTTTGCCGAGCCCCAGTGGCTGGCCGAGCTCATCCGTGCCGCCGAGTCGGACCCCAAGATCTTCGCGGTGCAGAGCTTGATGATCCGCCACTTTGACCGGGAACTGGCCGACGATGCGGGCGACTACGTCACCTGGATGGGCTTTGCCTGCAAGACCGGCGACGGCCGCCGGGCCAGCCGCTACACAAAGCAAAAGCGCATCTTCTCGGCCTGCGGCGGCGCGGCCCTCTACCGCAAGAGCATTCTGGACGAGATCGGCACCTTTGACGAGAACTTTTTCGCCTACTTTGAGGATGTGGACCTGAGCTGGCGCGCCAACAACGCGGGCTACAAAAATATCATCTGCCCCACCGCCAAGTGCTACCACATCTGCGGTGCCAGCACCGGCGCGGTGCGCTACAACGCCTTCAAGAGCCAGCAGAGCGGCCGCAACAGCATCCTGCTGCCACTCAAAAACGAACCGCTGCTGATGCTGCTCCTCAACTTCATCCCGCTGGCCGTGGGCTACCTGCTCAAGTGCTATAAGTTCCACAAGCAGGGCTTCGGCGAGGCGTGGGATAAGGGCATGCACGAAGCCTTTGCCCTGCTGAAAAACGGCCAGCTGGGCAAGCGTCCCTTCCGGCTGAAAGACCTGCCGCACTACATTCGGATGGAGCTGTGGATGATCTGGAATATGGTGCCGTATCTGTGGTACCGGCTGGTGGTCGTGAAATTTGACCTAAAATAACGTACAAAAAGCCCGGGTGTGAGACTCCTCACATCCGGGCTTTGCGTTTGCTGTTTTTTACGCAGCCGGGCTGGCGGCGCTGTCATCCGCCTGCGCTTCGGTGCTGTCGGCGCTCTCGTCCAGGCTCTGGGCGTCCGCAGCGTCCTCGGCGGCGGTGCTGTCCGCGGCGGCACTGTCGGCAGAATCCGAACCGGCTGCGGCGAGGATGGCGTCGTTTACGTCGCTCTCGGCCATGGGCTCCGGCTGGCTTGCCAGCGAAGCCGTATCGGTGCTTTCGGGCTTGGTATCGCTCTCGGTCAGGCCGGTGAGATACCAGCTGCCGCTCTGGCGCTCGAACAGATAGTCCATATATTTGGTGGGCGTATCCGAAGACGAGTTGATGATGCTGTCATCGGTGCTGGTGGTGGGGATGTAGCCCACCGTGACGTGCAGCTTGCCGCCGCGCTTGAACAGTCTGGTGACCGTTGCGCGGTAATAGCCCACCGTGCCGGTGACCGGGATCTTGTAGCACTGGGTGGATTCATCGAACTCGATGGTCATATCCTCCATGTCGAAGCTGCGGTGGGTGAGCTTGAAGCCCGGGCCCAGCAGCTTTGCCAGGTAGGCGTCCACATCCACCGAAGGCAGCAGCAGCTGTTCGGTGTCGGGGTCGGTGTTGTAGTTGTCAAAGCCGCCCTGGGTCTCCTGGATGCTGTAGATGCAGCCCCAGACAGCCGCCTCGCGCAGGGTCAGGTCGTCAATGTTCTCAATGCCGTCAAAGGGCATGGGGTCGAACAGCACGAGGCCTTCCAGCTTATCTTCGTATTCCTGCTTCTGGGCAGTGTCGTCGAACAGGTTCGCCACCAGCCCCACACCGGCGCGCAGCACCGTGACAAAACCGACGAGCACCAGCACAGCCACCAGCAGCCCCAGCGCCTGACGGCCCCGGCGGCGCTGCTGCCGTGCGTGTTCTTCGGGGGTAATATAATGTTTCATAGTTATTTTATCTCCCAGCGTTCAATGCTTTACAGCTCAGTATACCACATACTGCCGCGTTGTGCAAAACATTGGCCGTGGTTTTTTTGTGAAAGTGCGTGCAATACCCGTTTATTCCCAGGTTTTCCACACGTCCGGCTGGTAACCCACGGTGGCCTTGCGGCCGTTGCGCACGATGGGCGTTTTGAACAGCTGCTGGTTCTCAAAGAGCTTATCCTCTTTCTGCCAGTCCACCAGCGCGTCCAGCAAAGCCAGGGTCTGCTTGTCCTTGGCATTGGGGTCCACCAGCTTTTCCCAGCCGCCCAGCGCGCGGGAAACGTTCTCGAACTCGCCGCGGCTCATGCCTTTTTCCTTCAGGTCGATCATCTGGAACTTGATGCCCCGCTCCTTGAAATAGCGCTGGGCCTTTTTGGTGTCAAAGCACTTGGTGGTGCCGAAGATCTGAATATTCATGGTATCGCCCTCCTGAATCTTTATTGTACCACAGTAGCGGGCGGCTGCCTAGGCATAATTTGCGGCAAAGCGGGCCATACTGCCTGCAAGGCATCATCAAAAGGAGGTTTTCCCCATGAACGCATACGTTGACCCTGATCTGTGCATCGGCTGCACCCAGTGCGCCGGACTGTGCCCCGCCGTGTTCCACATGGAGGGCGTTCTGGCTGTGGCCGAGCCCGGCCCCATCCCGCCGGAGGAGGTCCCCCAGGCAGTGGACGCCGCCAACGCCTGCCCCGTGAGCGCGATCCGCATCGAGGAGTAACTTTGTGAGAGCCTTCCCCCCACACAGGAGGAAGGCTTTTTTGTTTTTTCTTTAAAAATCCCCCGCTGGATGCCGTTTTGTGCTATACTATAAGATGTGTAATAATGCAATGGAGGAACACGACTATGCGTTTACTGGTCATTGACGGCAACAGCATCGCCAACCGCGCCTTTTTCGGCATCAAGCTGCTGACCACCAAGGACGGCCGTTATACCAACGCCATTTTCGGCTTTCTGAATATCATGCTCTCCCTGCTGAAGGAGTCCCAGCCCGACGAAGTGGCTGTGGCCTTTGACCTGAAGGCCCCCACCTTCCGCCACAAGATGTACGAGGGCTACAAGGCCACCCGCCACGGTATGCCGGACGAGCTGGCCCAGCAGATGCCGGTGCTGAAGGAGATCCTCACGGACCTGGGTTACCGCATCGTCACCGCCGAAGGCTGGGAGGCCGACGACATCCTGGGCACGCTGGCCGCCGCCTGCGCGGCCCGGCAGGACGACTGCTTCCTTGCCACGGGAGACCGCGACAGCCTGCAGCTGGTGAGCGACACCACCACGGTGCTGCTGGCCACCACAGCGCTGGGCCGCAGCAAGACCGTGACCATGGATGTGGACGCCATCCGCGAAAAATACGGCATCGAGCCCAAGCAGCTCATCGAGGTCAAGAGCCTGATGGGCGATGCTTCCGACAATATCCCCGGCGTGCGGGGCATCGGCGAAAAGACCGCCCTCTCCCTCGTGCAGAACTTCGGTTCGCTGGAAGGGGTGTATGAGCACATCGACGACAAGCGCATCAAGCCTAAGCAGCGGGAACATTTGCTGGAATGCCGCGAGCTGGCCCAGCTGAGCCACACCCTGGGCACCATCCGCACCGATGCGCCCATCGACACCGCCGAGGGTGCCTACGCCATCGGCGAGGGCAACAAGCCCAAAGCCGTGCGCATGCTGCAGGAGCTGGAGATCCACTCCCTGATCCAGCGCTTCGGGCTGGGCGGCATCGTGCCCGCCAATCTGGAGGAGGAGACCGCGAACCTGCCCGAGGCAGAGATCGCACCGCTGCCGCTGACCCCTGCCGGGCATTATCTGGTGGCGTCCCGCCCCCCCGTGATGGGCAAGCAGGGCGTCCACAACGTGGTGCTGCAGCCCGAGAGCTGGTACGCCGTGCAGGGCACCACCGTCTACCCGCTGGAAGACGCAGAGCTCGTGCGCCTGCTGGATGACCCGGATGTGACGCTGGATGTGTTCAACTCCGCGCCGCTTTACGCCAAGGCCATGGCCGCCGGCGGCTGGGGCAGCAGCATCGTGTGGGACGGCAAACTGGCCGCCTACCTGCTGGACGCATCGGCTTCCAAGTATCAGGTGGGTGAGCTGGTGCCCAGCTACAAGGCGGCTGCCGCCTTCACCTGCACAGACTACCCGGACGCAGGCCGTCTGGCGGACCTGTTCGCCAAGATGAAGGCCGAGATCACCGCCTGCGGCGAGGACCCCCTTTACAACGAGATCGAGTTCCCGCTGGCACAGGTTCTGGCGGATATGACCCGCATCGGCATGCTGGTGGACCGCGACGGCATCGACCAGTTCGGCGTGAAGCTGCGCAGCGAGCTGGAACAGGTGCTCACCCGCATCCACATGGAGACCGGCAGCGCCAGCTTCAACCCCAACAGCACCAAGCAGCTGGGTGAGATGCTGTTTGTCACCATGGGCCTGCCCCACGGCAAAAAGACCCAGCGCGGCTGGTCCACCGACGCAGAGACGCTGGAAGCTCTGCGGGATTACCCGCTGGTGGAGGACATCCTGCAGTACCGCGCCTACCAGAAACTGAACTCCACCTATGTGGAGGGCCTGCTCAAGGTCATCGGCGAGGATGGCCGCATCCACACCACCTTCAATCAGACCGAGGCCCGCACCGGACGTCTTTCCTCCGAT
>ULRH01042024.1_pt1 | contig 12656 bp, 11 predicted proteins | sample 1955271 | NCBI WGS metagenome assembly ULRH01 (sample SAMEA4835677, study PRJEB28245) | human gut metagenome | biome: gut microbiome; material: fecal sample | place: Denmark | collected 2008 | reverse complement strand
CACGCTCTTCCGCAACAACGGCTACTATTATTATCAGCCGTCATACGCCTCTTATGTGGCCGACACATTCTCCGTGGCCGGTAAGGTGCAGCTCCATCTGCAGGTGGCCGACAATCTGCCGCCGGAGGTAGGGCGCAAGTGGTACATCGGCAATGTCGACCTCCAGTTCCGCCGCACCGTCATGGAACCGCTCACCGATTCCATCCAGCGCTACAACCGGCGCACGGGCAAGGCCCGTCCCTACATCTTCCGGTTCAATGGAAAGCGCATGCCGATCAGTCCGCGTGTTGTGATGTCAGAGATGAGGTTCCGGCCGGGACAGCTCTACAACTATGCCAACTATCAGGAGACGGCCAACCTGTTCTCCTCGACGGGACTGTTCAGCATGGTCGACTTCAAGTTCACGCCCCGTGACACCACGGCCACGTGCGACACGCTCGACGTGGCGGTCAACTGTGTGTTCCAGAAGCCTTACGACTTCTATATATCCGCCAACCTGACGGGCAAGTCGAACAATTATTTCGGTCCCGGTGCGGAGATCGGCCTCACCAAGCGCAATGCGTTTCGGGGAGGCGAGACGCTGGACCTGTCGGCCTATGGCAGTTATGAGTGGCAGACGGGACACAACGCGGATGGCAGCAGCGGCCATCTTAACAGCTACGAGTATGGCTTCTCCGCTTCGGTGGAGTTCCCGCGACTCGTGATGCCGTGGGCGCCCCGGTTCCGCCGCCATCGCCGCAACTATGCCACCCCGTCCACCACTTTGAAGATCTCAAGCGATGTGGTCAACCGTGCCAAGTACTTCAAGCGCCACATCGTGTCGGCGAAATGGATGTACACCTATCAGCCGACGGCCACCGTCCGCCACCAGTTCTCACCGCTCACGCTGTCCTACGAGTACACGGTGAATTCGTCCGCCACCTACGATTCCATCGTAGCGGCCAATCCCTATCTGCTGATGACGATGCAGGATCAGTTCATCCCGAAGATGCAATATGTCTTCTCCTATTCCTCACCGGCCTCCTATGTCAACCCCATCCGTCTGCAGGTGACGGCCAGCGAGGCGGGCAACATCCTCTCGCTGGGTTATCTGGCGGCGGGAAAGGGCTGGAGCACGAAGGAGAAGACCCTGCTGAAGAATCCCTATGCGCAGTTCCTCAAGCTGGAGGCCAACCTGGTGAAGACGTGGTCGCTGAGCGCACACACCTCCCTGGTAGGCCATGTCAATGTGGGTGCCATGTGGACCTATGGCAATTCCGAGGAGGCGCCTTACAGCGAGCAGTTCTATGTGGGTGGCGCCAACAGCATCCGTGCCTTCTCCATCCGTGGTGTCGGTCCGGGAAGCTACAGCAATGCCGGCTCGGCCGATGTGTATAACCTCGGCCGGACGGGCGACCTGAAGTTTGTGGCCAATCTCGAATATCGTCCGCGCCTCTTCGGCAATCTCTATGGAGCCGTGTTCCTTGATGCGGGCAACGTATGGCGCATGCGTGATGACGGACGTGAGGGAGCTAAGTTCGAGTTCAAGAACGTGCTGAAGGAGATGGCCCTCGGCACGGGTGTCGGACTGCGCTACGACCTCAACTTCTTCATGATCCGTGTCGACTGGGGTATCGGTCTGCACCTGCCCTATAAGCCCGGCTTCTATAATTTCGACAACTTCAAGGACAGTCAGAGCCTCCATTTCGCCATCGGCCTGCCGTTCTGATCCTGATCCCGACTTCTATTTTCTCTTTAATCATTATAATCTTGTGCTCCCGACTTGCCGATAGAGGCATGTCGAGAGCATCCTTTTTTTATGCCTGTGCCTGTGGGCACATCTTCAGCGTCATCTCAGACTTGTCGTTCAGTCTTGATGTCTTTTTCGGACCCAAGCTAAACAATCCCCTATATTCATCGGGCGAGCCACTACATCCTTCTACGCCCTGTGTGACTGGTAGGGATGGTGCATGATTTGTAGGGACGCACTATGGTGCGTCCGGATATAGGTTGGTCCAATATAAGCCTTTATGTTCTTGTTTTTATATGACTTAGGATAAATGCCATTTCCCAAATAAGGAAGCAGGAAACGGGATATAATTCGGAAATGATATATATTTTCTTCAGGCTTTGTAACCGATATTTTATTGAAAAATGATTCTTAATGAATATAGGACTTGAATTTTTGATAAGCCCGATAAACATCATCTATGGAAAATTTATTTTTCATTATTATACCTTAATATAAAATGATTCATCAGCCTAATCCTTACAGCTGTCTACTATACGGCTGACCCAGGCTGCAAACCGAGGGCATTTGTCTAGGATGGTGTTGATACCTATTTCCAACGCGATGAGATTGCCTTCAATCACCTTGTTATAATCCGGCTTAATAGCCAGGATCCTTTTTGATGGGGCATCTTGAGGAGAAGTATTTATGTCCTCTGGATTGGCGTAAGAAGAGATGATGGCCGCCGTCTTTTGGGCACATGCCTCAGAGAAATAATACTCGAAGCCCTTATTGTTTGAAAACAAAAGTGCCTCAAACTCATGCAACTGTATGTAGGAAAAGAAGCGTCGGTCGTCGATGTGCTTATTCAATGACTCCTCCAGTGCCTCCACACACTGGATCTTGTCCGTAATGGCCATGCACTGAGCATAGTCCGGCATCGTGTTCGGCAACCTGAAGAAATCAATGAAGGTGGTGACTACGAAATCGGTATTCGCGGAACAGAGCAATATCTTTATCGTGTTGTACAAATGCTGATAATTGGCCATGCCTCCCCGTCCACTCCTGCTTGTGTGTGTCAGCACAGGGGTGACACTATAGATGCCCGAATCTTGCAGATAGGGAGCCATCAGTTCGTTGACGAACTCTTGCTCCGTCTGCCCTTCCACAACGATATATAACCGCTTCATAGCTGTCCTCCTATCATGTTCTTTTCCCACAGATCGCTGATGGTAAGGTCATAATCGGCCATCCACCGTTCCAGCTCATCGCCCGACAAATGGCGGAACACTGACTGATGGTCGGCACGATCCACGACGATTACATCCTTGACATCAAAACAATTGACGAGATTGGTGGACTGCGTGGACAGGATGATCTGACTCTTGCGGGAAGCCGTCTTGACAAGCTCTGCCAGCTTGTTGATGGCGGCAGGGTGCAATCCAATTTCCGGTTCATCAATGATGATCACCTCCGGTCTCTTCGACTGCAACAATAATGTTGTCAAGGCAATGAAACGCAATGTGCCGTCGGAAAAGCTATAGCCGTCCAGATACATATCCGTATCTTTCTCCTCCCACTCGAGACGGATTCTGTTGTTGTCGTTGGCGTCGGGATGCAGCTTGAACCTCTTGAAATAAGGAGCCACGGAACGGACGACTCCCTCGATCAGGCGGAAAGACTTCTCATCGGTCTGCATCAGCAGGTATAAGTATGCCGCCAGATTGGAACCGTTATCGCGCAGGTAGGCATTGTCATTGATATTGCAAGCACCACGCATTGGGGAGCTCGCGCTGGTGTCGTGAAAATGATAGACCGTGAAGCTGCTCAAATATCTCTTCAGATAATCGGCTCTCCAGCGCTTGTTGTCGGCTAATGAGGATTCGTCCACGGCGGAGTCCCATAGCGTTCTGTTCCACTCTGAGTATTTCTTTCCAGACTTATGAAAGTTGTTAAAATAATCGCCTGTATATTCAAGATAGCCTTTACTGGACTGGGATGGGCGGATCTCAAAGAAAAAGGCATTGGTATCATCAAAATCCAGCAGACCTTTTATGGAATCCGACACCTTCCTTCCCTGGTATAACAAGTTGTCGATGCCTCCCTTAGCCAAGGTATAGCTGCCCAGCCGTTGCTCATAGATGGATTTGACCAGTTCAAAGAACGAGATAAAATTGCTTTTACCAGCTCCGTTCGAACCGATCAGCACATTCAGGCTGTGCAGGGGTAGCGTCAAGTCTCTTATGGACTTATAATTCTTTATCAGAACTTGCTCTATCATCTTCTACGATCTTAATTCCTCAATAATGAACAGTGTCCGCCCATCGAATCCCAGATTCCAATCGGGATGCCATAAGAAAAGCCATTGGACAAGATAGATCACGCTATCCAAAGGTCAGACGACAATAAGGCAGAGGTAACTGCACGGCGAGTTTTCTTTATCCACTATCTGCAGGACCGCACTGTCAGCTATGTGCAAAGATATAAAAAGAGATTGAAAAGATAGAGGTTCTTCTTCTTTTTTTATTGGTCACGACCTTATCCATGCGAAGCGACGCTTTATATCCTATCTGCATATTAAGGGAGGACGGATGAAGGAAAATAGGCCGACGGTAAAGGTCCCCTGCTCTTTGCCTCAAGACAGTTTCCTTTGGGGAAAGTAGTGAGATTGCCATCTCTGGATTTCACTTTTTTGTCGCCGATGGACAGGTTCTACAAGGTAAGTCCTTCAAATGGTCATGGATGATTGATGGAATCATATCGATGATGTGCTTGATCAACTCGTCTGTTTTTGTCCCCTTGCTCATGGTTTTACTTGCAGATGATTTCCGAGTATTGTACCCGTATGGCCCCGTGTCGTCGTTAGGAGTGCCGGCGGACGGGCCACGTGCGTGCCTGTGTCGAAATTATCGGGGCATTTGCACGGCCGGTTGACATATCTTTTGTACCTTTGTGAGAAATAACGCTAAAGGACCGCAATCATCTTGTCGCTCATGCAACTCACCTATATCTTCCATAGCGGTTTCGTATTCGAGACCGACCAGTGCATCCTCGTGTTCGACTACTGGATGGATCCCGCGGGCGTCATGCCCCGCTATCTGGAGTCGTCCAAGCCGATGTATGTCTTTGCCAGCCATTTCCATGAGGATCATTTCACGCCGGAGATCCTCACGTGGAGGGAGCGCAAGGACAACATCCGCTATCTCCTGTCCAAGGACATCCTGAGGCATCGCCGGGTCCGGAAGGAAGATGCCGACATGTGGCTGGGCAAGGGAGCTACGTGGGAGGACGCGCTCGTCCGCGTGACGGCGACGGGCAGCAACGACAGCGGCGTGTCGTGGGTGGTGGAGACCGGTGGCATGCGTCTGTTCCATGCCGGCGACCTGAACAACTGGTATGCCCGTTTCCTTACCGACGACTATCAGGGCGGACTGGTGTACAGTCCCGACTTCGGCATCGACGTCGATCCCGTCAAGGAGGAGAAGCGCTTCCTGGGCGAGCTGAAGGACATCCGCAAGCTGACCGGCCGTTTCGACGTGGCGATGTTCCCCGTGGACGGACGCATCGGCAACGGCTACACGCGTGGAGCCCGCCAGTTCCTCGACAGGTTCCAGGTCGGCCTTCTCGTCCCCATGCACTTCGTGACCGTCGGCTTCCGTTCGGCCTGGCGCATGAAGGAGTTCGCCGACGAGAAGTCCGTGCCCTTCTGGTGCATCTCCAGGGAGGGCGAGAGCCGTGAGGTGAGAAAGCGCATCGAGGTGGTGGCAGCGGTGATCGTCCGCGACGGCAAGTATTTCGCCACGCAGCGCGGCTATGGTGAGTTCAAGGACTATTGGGAGTTCCCCGGAGGCAAGGTGGAGCCGGGCGAGAGTAGGGAAGAGGGCCTGATGCGTGAGATACGCGAGGAGCTCGACACCGACATCCGTGTGGATGCCTTCCTCACCACGGTGGAGTGCGACTATCCGTCGTTCCATCTCACGATGCACTGCTATTGGTGTACCGTCGTCTCCGGCAGGCTGGTGCTGAAGGAGCATGAGAATGCCGCCTGGCTGGACGCCGGTCAGCTCTACGCCGTCCACTGGCTCCCGGCCGATCTGGAGGTGGTGAGGATGATCACGGCGCAGGCGTCCCGGTAGGGCAGCCCGCCGCCGACAAGTCCGCAGTCCTTATGTCCTGCCGCCGATGTCATCGTTGGACGGCTTTCATTTTTGTCGCTGCTCCTTCTTCCGATGCGGAGAAGGAGATCATCCAACGTGCCTGTGTCTGAGGTCTGGTCTGTAGCAATGCCGGTCATTGTCTTTTCTTGTGCCTCCCTTCCTTGTTTTTTCTGTATCCTTTCCTTTATTTTTCCTCGTGTCTATTCTCCTTTTTCTCGATAATTATGTGGTGAAAACAGTCCTTTCATAGAGGGCTGCGCTGTTGGGGATAGAAAAGTCATAAAGATTTGATTATGAGGAAATAAAGCAATAAGGAAGTAACTGCTTTCATGTTAGTTTATGGCATTTTTGTCTCAAAAAGACATTTTGGACACTATCATGCCATTCAATGGAATCTCAATATTCTAAGTCAAATAATGAGTAACTTATACCGTAGAGTGTTAAAACACAATTAAAACGTAGTATTATTACGAATTTCCCAATATTTATTTCGTGGATAATAAAAATATTTTATACTTTTGTAAGTGAATTACGATAATGATATAGATTCTATGATAAGAAATTTCTGGGTAAAGAATTATCTTTCCATTCGAGATAAGCAGGAATTGAGCTTCCTGGCCAAAGGGCCTTCTTCGGAACTCGTTTCGGAGGTTGCCGAAGGGGTGTTCTTGTATAAGTTGGGAATCCTATACGGTTCCAATGCCTCAGGAAAGTCAAATATGCTGATTGCTTTGAATGAAGTCTTTCGTTTGTTGGTTCTGCCAAAATCAGATGCGACTCAAAAAATAAATGGTAGTATTCCATTCTTGCTCACAAAGGATGACCCGACTGAAATGCACGTTTCATTCTATGCCAATGGCATTAGATATGACTATGATGTGAAGTTTAATGATAAGTACATTTTACACGAGGCGCTATATTATTATCCGAACAAATCTAAGTCGTTGTTCTATGAGCGTACGTTCGTCGGCGATAATGTACAGGCAGAAATCAAGTTCGGGCCAAGCCTTAAGCTGCTTGTGAAGACGCAAGACAGTATTCGTGAAAACACGTTGAATAATCATAGCGTTTTGTCTGTTTGTCGAAAGGCAGCCTTGAAAGAAGATATTGCCCCATTCAATACTCTCCACAATTGGATTATGAAAAATTATCATGACGTAGATGGAGATAACGAAAGGGGAGTGGTCGAGATCTTAAGGGATGCCTATAACGACCCGAAAAAATGCAGGTTTTACAACATCATGCTACAAAAGGCAGATCTGAATATCTTGGAATATAGGCCTATTACTGAAGATCGTCTTGTGACGAATGAATTTCGTGAACGTATCCAAAAGGAAAATCTTCCGGAAGAGCTTAAAAAGACATTGCTCAGACCTACCTCTGACTCTATTACGTTTGCCAACCACTCAGTAAATGGAGATTTTGACATTCCCCTCAAATGGCAGTCAAAAGGTACACTAAAATACATACGTATTTTGGAAGCATTGTATGATATGATAACAAGTTCTCATGTGTATTATCTTGACGAATTGGGTGAGGATTTGCATTATGACTTGTTATACTATTATCTTAATGTCTTTATATTCAACTCCGACAAGTCACAGTTGATTATTACCAGCCAAGAGACTACGCTGCTTTCTCAGGACCTTATCAATGAGAACAGAGGTGTTGTGTGGTTCGTGGAGAAAAACAGGGAGACCGCGTCTTCTGAGTATTCTCGTGGTGACTCTTTCGGGTTACACAAGAACCTGTCTCTCTATAACTCTTACCGTATTGGCCGTTTGGGAGCAAAGCCCGAATTGGGTAGCATATTTATTAATTTGGAGGATTGATATGGGCAAGTTACGACAAGCAGCACTTATCTTGGGTGAAGGACCTACGGAATTTTTCTATTTTAAGTCCTTGTGCGATGTGTTTAAACACTTGACCATTAAGCCGGATTATCCTAAGCACACAAACATTAAGGAACTTGGGGCCAAGATAGAAGAAGGAATAGCAATGGGTTACAACCATATCCTTTGCATTATTGATATGGATACCAAGGACAAAGAGCCAGAGCGTTCTCAATATCAAAAGCTGAAAGCAAAGTATGCCAAGCCTATCGACAAGCCCAAGAAAGGCATATACTGTAAGGTCGAGTTCTTTGAGACTCACCGCTGTACGGAACTGTTCTTTCTCTACTATTTTCGCTACACTTCGCGTCCATACGCTGAGCAAGAATCATTGCTAAAAGACTTGAACCAATCTGTAGAATATGAGAAAACGACAAACTTTTTCATTAAGTGTAAAGGATTACACTCATACTTCGAACGTAACGGTGGCTCTTTGGCATCTGCCATAGACAATGCTAATCACTCATTGGAAGAAAAAGAGACGAGTGGCAGAAATTACACATACTCCGAACTGGGACGGCTTATGAAGATTTTGGAGAGCTTATAAGATTCAATTTTAAAATATTTTATTTTACAACAAAAATAGTAATTTATGAAGTATGAAATTGAAATGATTGATGTAAAGGCGGCAGATGCCTTTCTAATCCATTATGTAGAAGATAATGGACTCAGTCATATCATTATGGTGGACTCAGGGAACTATGAAGATGCAGACAAAATACTGTCGCATATCAAAACTTATTATGATAAGGTATATAAGGATGGTTGGTCTGGGTATGTGATTGACGCTGCAATTGTTACACATCCTGATGATGACCACATTGGAGGGTTCGTACATATGCTGGAGGATTTACAAAGAGGGAAGTTATATGATTTCTGCTTTAATTGCTTTTTGGTGAATGATCCCACAAAGCATAAGTTCGTACCGGATGATGTTCAAAGAATCCGAACTCAAAAGTCATTAGACAAAAGGCTAAAATGCGTGTACAATTATAAAGAGGACCCAAATAAAAACTTGTTGGATTTGATAGATTCTGCTAGAATAGAAAGGGCAGAAGTATTCGCAGGTGCCTATTTTGATAAGCCCAAGTTAACTATTATCAGTCCTACACAGGATTACTATGAGAGCCTCCTACCAAAGTTCAGAAATAGGCTGAAATTTTATAGTGCATTGGAGACTTTAGAAGAGAATGAGTATAGCACGGAAAGTGATATTTCAGACGATATAACGCTGAGTAAAACACTAGATGAAGCTACGGATGACTCCTCTGCTCACAACCAGAGCAGCATAGTATTTTTGTTGGAAGTAGATGATGGGAAGAAATTTTTGTTTACGGGAGATGCAGGCAGAGATGCATTCAATCACGTACCACAAGAACTGCTGAACAAATTCAAAGGTGTTACTTGGATGAAAGTGCCACATCATGGTAGCAAACATAATCTCGACTCAACTATCATTAAGCACGTGAATCCTAAGATAGCCTATATCTCTACTGAGAAACAAGGAAAGTATTTAAACCGCTGCACGGTTTTTGCTTTTAAAAAAAAAACGGCACTGAAGTTTATTCGACAAGTCAAAATCGAACTACTATTAGGCACGGAGCCATTAAGGAAAGAGAGGGATGGTCGAAGATAAAGCCGATGTAAGACTCTGTCTATGGCTAATCACATTAGGATTTCTCGGTGTTGTAGGGCACGAGAAATCCTTTATTTTTTCCCGAATGAGGAGGAAAGACGGTGTGGTTTTTAAGGATTTACCAGATGAAAGCATTGCTTATCTTTTATCTAGCCTAAAAAAGCCGGAGTAGAAAGTATGGTCTTAAGAAACAGCTTTTTGTCGGAGTTGATAAGTGCATGGTGGAACAGCGATATGATGTTATATGCCATGACTATAAAGTTTCCGTATGCTTCAGTTGCCCAAAAGTTGTTAGTCACAAAGTCGTCAATAGAGAAGTTATGCTCCTACTCCTTGATCTTGTTCTCTGAATCCGCTCTTCCGCGATACAAGTCATATACAATTCTGGCCGGCAGGCTGAGATTGGTGACAAGACAGCTGTAACGGTATCTGCCGAAATCGTTCTCATCCCTGAACAGATTCAATTGACTTGTTTATCGGCGGCATTCGGGTGTTTCTCCATTTCTTGGTGACCATTATTATTCATCCGAGCTTATTCCAGTTGTTCGCCTGGTATGTCGTTTCGGATGTTTTCAGACTATCCGCCAGTTCCATCAATGCGTTTTTATGTGTGAGGTTGTACTTGATACAGTTATTGAACCGGCAGACTATGATATGGTGTAACTTTTTGCTTTCCTGACATTCAAGTATCTCTTTTGTTAAGAATTCGCTGTCCATATGGACAAGTTTTACAGTTTTGTTCCCAAGTCTTGACAGGGTGTCTTCAAGAAAAGTGACATAATTGGTGCTCATCGCTGTGTTTCCTCTACATAGCTAATAGTTTGCTATTGGAAATAAAACAATTCCATTTCTAATAATTCACGTTTCCTATGCGGGAAACTTAATACTATGCTTCATCGTGATTTAACTTATCAAAAGTGGTTATTAACGTCTCTGCATAATCTATGGCTGCGCTCTTGGTAATAAAGAAATCAATCACAACGATCAGTAAGTAGAGCAAAAGAATAGTAAGGATGATAGGGTCACTTGTTCCTTTATGACTAAAGTCAAATCCCCAACATACAATAGAAAAGGGAAAGCAGAGTGCTGCTCCACCAAGGAAGTTACGGAACATACCGTAACGTTTCAGTTTACGGCGAGTCATAACATCGTGTTTGTCAGCCACTTTTTTTCTAATGAGAGCTACGGCGTCCTTGGCTGTTCTGCGGGCTTCCATTTCATCGGTATCTTCTTTTGCTTTTGTAAGGAGCGTTATGTTATATACTGACTTGAGGTCATCTCGAACTCGCTTCTTCATTATTTGGCTGATTCCGGTGCTATTGTCGCCAAGTAACAGCATAGAAGTGGTTGGGAAGTAGAGTCTGTCTTTGCGGTATAGTGCATCCTCGAAAACTATGCGCGAGACTCCGCGAAAAAAATGCATGATGAAACGAGTAATTACCACGGATGCGGCAAGAGGTGCTACAATAGCAAGTATTGTATTCCACCATACTATATTCTCTGTTACGAACAAAAAGGTACGAGTGAATATAATGTTCAGAATAAGCATATTGACTATAGTTGGTGTGAAGACGGCTTCAAGGTCGTAATCATCCATATTGAGTAACTTTTCAATTTTTCCTATCATAGACAATTTGAGCTATTTTATATTATAATATCCTAAAGAATAAATATTAAATTATTGCAAAGATACAAAAAAAATAAAAATCGCAAAATACGAATAAAAATAATTTTTGTGTAATAAATTAATGCTATTAGTTTGATATATGGTTTGCTGATGGTAACAATCTAATTTTTGATTTTCATGCCGGTCAGCTCTATGCCGTCCACTGGCTCCCGGCCGATTTGGAGGTGGTGAGGACGATCACGGCGCAGGCGTCCCGGTAGGGCAGCCCGCCGCCGACAGGTCTGCTGTCCTTATGGCCTGCTGAGGGTGCCATCGTTGGACGGCTTTCATTTTTGCCGCTGCTCTCTCTTCCGATGCGGAGAAGGAGATCGCCCAACGCGCCTGTGTCTGAGGTCTGGTCTGCAGCAGAAGCCGGTCATTGTCTTTCCTTTGCCTCCCTTCCTTGTTTTTTCTGTATCTTTATTTTTCCTCGTGTCCCTTCTCCCTTTTCTCGATTATTATGTTTATTCGTAGTGAAAACAGTCCTTTCATGGAGGGTTGCGGAAAGGAGTGGTTGTTTCCAAAATGGAAATAACCACTCGGAATGGTGCAACTTCAAAAGTGAGTTGGTATAATTGAAATAGGTATTCCTTGGTCGGCGTTTTAGGGCTTATAAAATACTTGGGATCTGTTCTTGGCAATGCGGTAATTATTGGCAATATTTACCGCAAATGTTGCGTCGTTTTCAGTATTGAAATACAGCATCACTCTAAATCCGAAGGACTATGTATATACACGAAAGGATAATAGGATTTCATTTAGGTGGGATGCCTCTGTGCTTACCGCCATTCTTGAAGAGGTGGGACGCAAGCAGGGACTGCTGTATCGCACTATGTTCTGTGGTTGTCGCAAAATTTGCGACAACCATTTCGTCAGCAAGTTCTTCTTTTATGACATTGGCTATATGCTCACGGATTGTTTTTGAATCGTGCCCAAACAGTTCGGCTATATTTTTCCGATTACGCTGTTTCACCGTCTTGCCATTCTGTTGGTTGCCTGCTGATATCCGGAGTGTCACACTGATGTCGGTAGAATACAACATATTGCGGGGAAGAATGACGATGGCTTCCACCAAATGATTCTTCACCAGCTGACAGCGTATGTCAAGTTCCGTGCCATCGCCACGGCGTGTCCCGTTAGCCGGCTGAAATCCGGCCATTGTCTTTTTTGTGTCTCTCTTCCCTGTTTTCTCTGTATCTTTTCCTTTGTTTTTCCTCGTGTCTCTTCTCCCTTTTCTCGATTATTATGTTTATTTTTGTAGTTAAAAGCGGCCCTCTTGTGGAGGGCTGCGCGCTTACCGATGTAAGGTGATGCCTTCGGGGGCGGAGCAAGAGCCTTAAACGGCATCGAATGAAGAAAAGGACAATACCGGGAACAAGTCCCGAACTTTTTATGGCGATCCTCATAACTGCAAGCGTATCAGTAAGATATATGCGTCTGCAGGACTAGAAAGTATGGCCTTCCTGCTAGATGGAGATAGATATTTGATGGAAATTAATAAAATATCCCAAACGAGAAATATTTCTGAATAGTTATTTTGCTTGGTGGTATTATGAATTCATTAGTGTCCCGTTAAAATCGGGACAAATTAATATTA
>ULRH01035761.1_pt1 | contig 12663 bp, 19 predicted proteins | sample 1955271 | NCBI WGS metagenome assembly ULRH01 (sample SAMEA4835677, study PRJEB28245) | human gut metagenome | biome: gut microbiome; material: fecal sample | place: Denmark | collected 2008 | reverse complement strand
GTTCTTATGGTGCGGCCACTGCTGGTGATAGTGGTGCGGCCACATCAAGAGGTGCATCATCTGTAGGAGAAAATGGTCTTGCAGTTGCTCGTGGAAATGGAGTGAAAGTAAAAGGAGGAATGGGAGCAATATTGGTAATTGCAGAAGAAGAGGAAGAAAATTTTGAAATAAAATCATGGAAAGCAGTGGTAGTTGATGGAATCAATATAAAGCCAGATACATGGTATATATTACAAAATGGTGAATTAGTAGATATTAACAAAAAAAACAAATGATATGGCAAAGAAAAAAAACGAAGTGAAGGTAGAAACTAGGAAAGATGAGGTAAGATATGTAACAAGCGACCTAAAGAAGATGATGGGAAAGTTCCTGGTGAAATCGCTGCAAAGAACGTGGAGCGAATCATTTGCGGACCAAGATACAGGGGAATTGGTGAACATTGACCGTCACGAAATAATATTTGAGGCCGGCACCTACCTTGGTCAGGAGGAAATATCCAAAATCAATTCCTACATGCAGGAAGGTTCCATTCAGGATGTGGAAGTGTCCAACCAGCGTCGTATGGCATTCGAGATGAAAACAGACAATTTCATTCCCTACATGGCGCAGGTACTATGCGAAGCTAAAAAGAAGAAATTTATCCTGAAGGCACAGTCAATAGAACAGGCAAGGGAAATTGTGAAGGACTTTACCGAACTGAACTACAAGGGAAGTTTCCGCATCACACAGATTAAGGAGTTAGACTGCTGTGTGATTCTGGTGGACAAACTTTCAATCACTCCTCTTGACGAACTTGGGAAACTTGTGATGGAGAACTCCGAACTTTATTCTGACGAGGAAATAAAGGAGATATTCGGAGAGGACAAGGCCGACATTCCTGAATCCAAATTCTACAACATTGACGCACGAATCATAATCAATTCAGAAGGAAAGGACGAGGACAAGGAAGAGACAAACAATCAGTTTGTCGTACAGACCTATACCGCTGAACGTGCGATAATGCTTATCAACAGATACCTGAACGAAGAGCAGGACAGGCTGGAAAAAGAATGCAAGGAAAAGAACAGAGGATTCGAAAGAAAGTGCATACACGCATCCATCGAACAGTCAACCATCATTCCTATCAATCAGTACATACCTAAAGAGTTCAGTATAGCCTATGCAACGGAAGAAGATTAGCATATCGGATCTGATCAAGTCGAAGAGGGTTTCAAAAACACATGACGACGAGGAACACCGCATACAGTGCGCGTGCGTGAAGTGGTTCCGTATGCAGTATCCTTCCATCAGTTACGTACTTTTCGCCATTCCCAACGCAGCCAGAAGGTCGTCAAGGAATGGAAAGTACATGAAGGATGAAGGGATGCTTCCAGGTGTTGCGGACCTGATACTTCTTAAAAGCAACCGGCACTACGGCGCGCTTTGCATAGAAATGAAAACCAGCTCGGGAAAGCAGAGCGAATCGCAGAAGGAATGGGAGCGCGAGGCTGTCAGGCAGGGGAACAAGTACGCTCTATGCCGGTCACTTGACGACTTTATCAGAGAGGTTAAAGATTATTTAAATGACATGACATGAAACGCAACTCATTCTTGCTGTACACCGATTCACTTGAGATAATAAGCGAGCTTTCCGACGCACAGGCCGGCAGACTTCTCAGGGCAATCGTACTTTACCAGAAGCACGTACATGACGAGAACAACACAGAGTATGAGGAGTTCCTCACGGATTCTCTTGTAAGGGTGTGCTTCTCACAGATACGTGCCTCAATGGACAGGGACAACGAGAAGTACAGGGAAGTATGCCGCAAGAGGGCCGACGCAGGACGAAAAGGAGGGATAAGCAAGAGGGATTCGCATAAAAAGGAATCCCTCTCCCCTGTCCTTTCCCTTTCAGATATTTCTCAAAGTCTCATGGGAGACAATCTGTGGAAGGAGCAGATGTGCCGGCAATCCGGAATCGGTGCAGGAAATTTCCTGAAAATAATTGGAGAACAGATAAGAAAGTTTTTTGACTACATTACCGCTACCGGTCAGGAGCAGTCTGTTCTCACAGTGGATGATGCAAAAAGGAGGTTCTTCTGGTGGTGGAAGAATCAGGGAATGGAGGAATACAATGGAAGAAACAAACCATCTTACCGGAAGCCAGATATACAATCTGGTAAACCGGATGAAAAAATATATTCAGGACACTTCTGAATACGACCTGACGGACTTCGAGGAATTCGACCGTCACTGCGCCATGATAGAGCAGATTGGGGCGGCGTACATGGGAAGGGAATTCAGGGAGTTTATCGTTGACAGTTATAACATAGACGTTATCAAGTTTCTGGTCTACTACTTCAACAACTGCAAGCTTGCTGAGAATGTATTCCCGGACGAAGAATACAAGGTACACAAGAACCTGATGATTCTTGGAAGCCCCGGAACCGGGAAAACGCTTCTTATGCAGATTTTTTCAGACTATCTGAGACTTACGAGGAATCCTAACATGTTCTATAACCTTTCCGTAACACAAATGATGAACTACTACAAGATGAAAGGACACATAGACCGGTACACCTACAATGAGGAGGAAGGGAAGGGTATAGATGGAAATCCGTTCAACATCTGCCTGAATGATATAGGACTGGAGACGGAGAACCAGAAAAGCTACGGGACTTCCCTTGACAGCGTGATAGACGAATTCCTGTATGCCAGATACGAGATATACCAGTCCCATTTCAAGAAGTATCACATCACGAGCAATCTTTCGGTGGAGGACTTCAAAAAAAGGTTTGGTAACCGGCTTATAGACCGGTTCAAGAGTTTCAACGTAATACCGCTCTTAGGAGGGAGCAGAAGAATATGATAAAAAGTACAGAATTTCCGATGAATATCGGTGGAAAAGGGTTCCAGAAGGAATACAAGGGATTTGACATTGCCGTAATCATAAAGAAGGGAGAAGGTGTAAGAATATTCATCATAGACAGTAAGGGAAGCATATTTCATAGTGACAAGAAGAAGTATGCTGATGTGAATGAATGTTTTGCAAGCTGCGAGAAGATGATTGACAATTCCCTTCAGGCATCCAGCATGATGGAGCAGTCCAAAATAATCAAGGAATCGGAAAGAATGAAAGAGAAGTGCTATTCTGCCTGCATGAAGGCGTTTGTTAATGCACTTACATTTTCAAAAGGAGATTATTCTACGATGAGAAACTTCTTCAAGTATGAACTTCAAAAACAGTTTGACAAGATATGATAGACGAATTGCTTTCGTTCATGGGCGCGAGGTTGGCCTTTGGACTTGTTGTTTTCTCTGATGAATACGGGTTGCTTTCACTTGAAAGCGTTTCGCGCGACGGGATGGTCGAGCTGAAAGGTAATTCAGGCGAATCTGTTTATCTGCCATTCTCCAAAGTGAAGCCGGTTCTTTATCCTAATCCTTCTTTCTCCCCATTTGATTTCGTATCAGATAATGAAGGGAACATTCGGTGTGAGATGAAGTTTGGCCCGGCAGAGTATTCTGACGTGCTTTCGCTTATTCCTAAAGGGAAAGCAATATCAGTTAATGACTTACCTTATAACCCGTATGAAAATAGGAATATTAATTTTCAATAATCTGTAATGTAATTTGTAGTCACTTTGAAAAGAAATTTAATTGATATGATTAAGCTGCTTTATGTTGACCTTTTCTGCGGTGCCGGTGGAACAAGTACCGGAGTAGAAAATGCACGCTACGCAGATGAACAGTGTGCTAAAGTGATAGCATGTGTAAACCACGATGCAAACGCCATCGCCAGCCATGCGGCCAACCACCCGGATGCGCTGCACTTCACGGAGGACATCAGAACACTGGAACTGTCCCCCTTGGTGGCCCATGTGGAACGAATGAAGAAGATTTATCCGGATGCACTGGTTGTGCTGTGGGCCAGCCTTGAATGTACGAATTTCAGTAAGGCCAAAGGCGGACAGCCACGGGAAGCTGACAGCCGGACACTGGCTGAGCATCTGTTCCGCTACATCGAAGCCATTAACCCTGACTATATACAGATAGAGAACGTAGAGGAGTTCATGAGCTGGGGAGATATGGACGAACATGGGCATCCAATTAGCAGGGATAAGGGTCGTTGCTATGAGAAATGGAAACGGAATGTTAAGCGATACGGATATGACTTCGATTGGCGTATTCTGAACGCTGCTGATTATGGTGCTTATACTACCCGTAAGCGGTTCTTCTGTATCTTCGCCAAACGTGGACTCCCTATCGTATTCCCAGAACCGACACACTGCAAGGATGGAAAAAACGATATGTTCGGTCGGCTGGAGAAGTGGAAGCCTGTTAAGGATGTGCTGGACTTCTCCGATGAGGGAGAAAGTATCTTCTGCAGGAAGAAGCCGCTGGCAGAGAAAACTCTTGAACGCATCTATGCCGGACTGATTAAGTTCGTGGCTGGAGGTAAGGAGGCTTTTATTGTAAAGTACAACTCTATGAGCCGAACGGGGAAATACCAGGCGCCCAGCGTTGACGAGCCATGTCCGGTTGTGGCAACACAAGGACGGTTGGCTTTAGCTAAGGTAAACTTCCTCTCCAAGCAATTCAGCGGCCAGCCGGATAGCAAGAACATATCTGTGGAAAGCCCTGCCGGAACTATCACCTGTAAAGACCACCACGCTTTCGTCTCAGCCTATTACGGGAATGGTCATAACCATTCTGTAGAACTTCCAGCCCCTACGGTAACAACAAAAGATAGGTTGGCATTGGTAAATTCTGTTTTCATAGATAACCAGTATGGTACCGGGAAACCGACATCTATTGAGCTGCCAGTTGGTACAGTAACCACGGTTCCGAAGTTCAATGTGGTAAGCTGCAAGCCGTGGATAATGAACACAGCTTTCTCAAATGTAGGAAGCAGCATAGAACAGCCGTCACAAACAATCACGGCCAACCGTAAATGGCATTACCTTATGAATCCGCAGTTTGCCAGTGCCGGAGGTTCTGTGAACAACCCTTGTTTCACACTTATAGCCCGCATGGACAAAATGCCGCCTTATCTGGTAGAGGTTGAAGGAGGTATCGGCATACAGGTTACACCTGATGACAGTCCGATGACAATCAAGATTAAGGAGTTTATGGCTTTGTATGGCATCATTGACATAAAAATGCGTATGCTTCGGATAGCAGAACTTAAGAAGATAATGGGTTTCCCTGAAGACTATGTACTGATTGGCCCCCAGTCAGACCAGAAGAAGTTCATCGGCAACGCCGTGGAGGTGAACATGGCCCGTGTGCTTTGTGAGGCTATCTGTAAGGAGATTATAAGAAAAAGAAAAGTTGCATAAGAATGACAGGTATATTATTAGCAATGAAGTCCTTTCTGACTTATTTGAAACATGCAAAAATTTAAAGATATGGAAAAGGAAACTAAAACAATCACAATGCCTTTGTCAGAATTTGAAGAATTGAGAGCAAAGGCGGCTCAAAGAGATAGAAGCGAGCAAGAATTTAATGATAGAGTAAACGATGAGGTAGAAAAAAAATTAAAAGAAAAAGAAGATTTTTTTATTGACTTAATCGGGAATAGCTGGTATGGAGTAAATTTATTTGTATCTCAATGGAAATCAAATAACCTGTTTGAAGCATTTGAAAAAAGAGAAAGAAGAAATACTGAAAGACTTAAACTTTTAGTTGAAGAACAAAGTAAAAAAATATCAGATTTGATAAAAGAGAATGATTCTCTTAAGGATCAATTATTAGAAACGGAGAATAAAATTGAAGCTAAAACTAAACGTAAACGCTGGAAGATATGGAAGAGATAAGGCACACGCTTACAAACGAAAAGCTGGATGAGTTATACAGGCAGCTTGACAACTTCATCGGTGATTCAAGCTGGGAAGAAGTTCAGGAACATCTTCCGGCACTGAATGAAGTAAAGACTATGATCCACCAGAGAATGAATGAAAACAATAAAAAGAAAGGAGAAACAAAATGAAAGAACGAATTAAGAAGATGTTTATTATACTTCTTGTAATGATTGGAGTTCTAACTTCATTAGCATTGATTTACGTTTACCTTCCATCTTGGGTGTACTATTCACTTTCAGGGCTGTTTTTCGTTTGGATTTTATACGATGGTAGTAAGCCGGAGAAGAAGAAAACGCACTATTGGATTTTCACGTATATAGATGGTCTGAATGGTAATATCACTATAGGATATGGAACACAACATACAAAAGAAGATGAGTTTGATTTTTGCTTATTTTTCAGTAGGTGCCCAAAAGGTTATATCATTAACATTGAGAAAACAAGCAAGACTCAATACGAAAAATTAAATGAGGAATTAGAAAAAAGGAATAAAGCATAAAACCATGAGTAAAGAAGATTACGTTTCGCTTGAAGTGGCGAAGTTGCTGAAAGAAAAAGGATTTAATGAGTATTACGGTGCATACTATCATTTGAATTGGGATGATATGAACGAAGAAGAATGTTTTGAGGTTGCACCCAACCACGATTTTAGAAATAAAGACAATGGATATAGGGCTGGAGCACCTACTTTATACGAAGCTGCCAAATTTTTGAGAAAGAAAGGTATATTTATTGAAATAATACCACACTACAGCAATAAGTACGATGTGATAGAATATGGGTATAGAATTGCAACATACTTTGACCTATTGGAAAAGTCAAGTAAATGTAGAAAATCTAAAGAATACTACTTAAAGTATGAGCAATGCTTAAACGACGCAATACTTGAATCATTAAAAAATATGATATGAAAAAGACTTACAAATTTACGCTTCCGAAAGAAAAGGAAGTTGAGTGTGTTATTGCTCGTGTTGAGAACGGGAAAGTTGTTGTTGATGTTGAGTTTAATCGTCATTTTGAGCCTGAAGCTGGAGACGTTATAGTAGCAAAAAATGGCAGTATATTATTGTATAACGGATGGCATAACCCACATTTCTATTGCGGTTTCGCTATTTTAGGTGTAAACATAGATTCAATAGTAGTTGATAATAGAAGAGCCTATTTAAAAGTATCTGCAAAAGGTTGCCGTTTCTCTACACCCGAAGAAAAATCAGCTTTTCTATCTCGACTTGAAAAAGAATGTGGGAAGAAGTGGAACGAAGAAAAGAAGTGCCTGGAAGATGTATTTAACCCTAAAGATGGTGATTTCTTGATTAGCAAAGATGGGAATATATTTATTTATAGCGATAAAAAACCGTGTAGTAATCTTGTATACAGCTCCTATTGTGGAGTGAGAATATTACTGAAAGATATTTATTTAGGATTCAGCGATAACTGGACACTAAAAGAAGGTTGTCGTTTCGCTACACCAGAAGAAAAATCAGATTTTCTTGAAAGACTTGAAAAGGAATGTCACAAGCGGTGGAATCACGAAACAAAACATCTTGAAGATATTAGGTGGAGAAATGAAAAACCAGGCGGCGTTTTTTATTGTATTGGCTCCCTTGCCAATGTAATGAAGAATTATGATATTTTTCAAAGAATCGACAACAACTTGTATGAAGTCGGTAATTACTTCCGAACGCCCGAAGCCGCCCAAAATGTAGCGGAACAAATAAAAGAGATTTTCAAGAATTCTAAATCTGAGTAAATATGACGAACAGTGAAATATCAGAAGAAGCTGCCAGAAGGGTTAAAGCTATAATGAACTCCCATGGTGAATATAATAATAGACTTGCACTTTTATTCATGCTCACTTTTGCTGATGCCGCACAGTGGAGAATAAACAGTGTGTGGCATGATAACTCAGTTGATCCTGAACTACCCGATGAACCTATATTGTATATTGACAGGAATGGATCAGGCGGAGTATTACGGAAAGGATACTTCAATAAAACTAAAGAACAATGGATTACTGTATGCTCGTTGTATAGAATTTTGATATGGGCATACATCAAAGATTTAACACCAAATAAGGAGTGAGTATTATGTCAAAGAAAGAACGAAAAATTGGAGAAGTATTTCAGCTTGGTAATGTAAAACTGAGAGTTGAAAAAAGTTATAAATGGAATTCATGTGAAGGATGCTACATAACACGACTTGAAGGGAAATGTTCAGATTATTATCGTTTGACTGGTAACTGCCTTATTGGAGACAGAAATGATAAACAGGACGTAATTTTTAAAGAAGTGGAGGATTGAACATGAAAAGAGAAATAAAATTCAGAGCAAAATCTATTGACAATTCAGAATGGGCTTTTGGAGTTATACACAACGATGGAATGACATTATTCCCGGTTAGTGTTTATGAGAAAACTGTCTGTCAGTTTACAGGAAGGCACGACAAGAACGGTAAAGAAATATACGAAGGTGACATACTGAAACATATAAACGGGAATCATACATGCAAAGTTTTATTTTCCGAACGTAGTGCTTCTTATATTCTTGTATTTGTCACTCCTACTAAGCCAGCTTATGATATGGGTATTTATGACGTTGAAAGATGCTTTGAAGTGATAGGTAATGTATATGATAACCCTGAATTATTGGAGGACTGATTATGAAACCAATATTAGATGCTTGCTGTGGTGGAAAGATGTTTTATTTTGATAAATCAGACGAAAGAGTATTATTTCAAGATATTCGCAAAATAAAGACAACTCTTTGTGATGGTAGGATTTTTTAAGTAAACCCTGACGTTCAATGTGATTTTACTAACATGCCATACGAAGATGGTACATTTTCTATGGTTGTATTTGACCCACCGCACTTAGTTTATAGTCGGGGAAAGAAATCTAAAATGGTTGATATGTATGGTTGCCTTAGCGAAAAAGCTATGCCGACTGGTTACCAGCAAATTAAATATGGAGCGTTATATTCCGATTGGCGCGATATGCTTTCAAAAGGTTTTAAAGAGTGCTTCAGGGTATTAAAATCAGGTGGATTTCTTATTTTTAAGTGGAATGAGACAGATATAAAAGTTTCTGAGATTTTGAAGTTGACACCTGAAAAACCTGTGTTCGGTCATATATCAGGAAAACGCTCTAATACCCATTGGATTTGTTTTATGAAGGATTTATAACTATGTTACTAAAAGGGAATTTCTCGGTTAAATTTATCGCGAAAGGAGTGGAATTTCGCGAAGAGTATGAATTGGCATACAGAACAGAAGAACAAGTTTACTGGAAAAAAAATATGCTTAATACACATTCAACTCTATACCAAAACGCATTGGAAAGAATTTCAAGAGATATTGGAGTTAATTATTGTAATAAAAGAGATGGATGGAAGATGAAGAAAATCATGTGCGAACTTGGATGGTCGTTGCATGGAATCGAAATAGTTGAAATAAACGAAATACATAATCATTTAATTGTGGAGGAATCATGAGCTTCGGAAAAGACCCATTAATAGAAAGAAAAGCAGATACCAAAAAAGAATGGTTTTATATTTGCCTATGAGGTACCGTTGAGGAAGAACTTGCGGATGCCTGTATCAGGTTATTTGATTATGCTGGGGTGACAGGATACGATTTAGATGACTTTGATTACAATGAGAGTGATACGGATAATTATTCCGAAATGACATTTACCGAGTCCATGTATAATATAACAAATTATATTATGGGATGGGATATAACAGTAGTTCTTGACGAAATATTCGCTTTCTGCAGGGAAAGAAACATCGACATATTCTGGCACATCGAGCATAAGATGAAATACAATGAACTGCGTCCATATAAGCACGGAAATAAAATGTATTGATTGAACTGATAATTTACTATTTACTCAACATGTTTATATAAATAATAGATTAATTTGCCGTTATGGAAAATATAAAGATACAATTCAAGGGAATAACCCGGAACACGGACGACGGTATCTGTCCTGACGGGGAATGTATGGAACTTATCAATGCCAGGGTAAAAAGCTCTGGTATTGAGCCTATCGGAAATCCAATCCTACTTAAACAGACAGAGAACAAGTACGTTTCAATATACCATCACACGATTGCCAAGAGGTATATAGGTGTTACTGAATCCGGACAGATGTACGAAATGCCGGAGGATCTTTCCACCGAAAATATTCTTGCTACGGATGTGAAGGCAAAAAGTATTGATTTCATCGGAAACACCGTATCCATTGTGACGGACGAAGGAATAAGATACATGATATATAAGGGGAACAAATACAATTACCTTGGAGGTCTTCCAGAACTTCCTCAAATTAAGATAAAGAAGGAATTCACATGTAAGGGATTTAAATCAGATTCACCTCTCGTCCATGGAAGAGGGCTTACAGACGATGAAACAGAAACTTTTTATCAGAGCCAGTACGCATATTTCCTGAAATGCGTTTCAGAACTAAACAAGAATTCATTTTATGTCCATGCTACCGAGGTTCGTATCGCATTCAGGCTATTTGATGGTTCTTACACAAAACATTCTCCTATAAGGCTTATTTATTTCAGTACGGAAGAATCTTTCGAATCTTCAATGCCAAATTCTCAGAGAGTTTATAATATAACTTTCAGGGGAAGGAACAACGAAATGATTTACGCCGGTGAACAGGAGATTGCAGGAGGAGGTGTTCCTCAGTCTAGAATTGAGGAGTATGTTTATTTTGCCGTGGCAGGATTTTGTCTTGGTTTTGAAATAGAGTCAGTGGACCTTTCGTTATGGTCGGATATAATATCCTCAATAGATGTGTTTTCAACTCCAAGCATGATATACTGGAACAACATAGATTTAAGGGCTGATGATGAACAGCGTTCTGCAAAAGAACTGATGACTGAAAGTTCACTTTTCTATAAAATAGGTCAGTTCAGCCTGAACGGAGTGTACAAAAGTACACAGGAGGATGTATCAAGTGATTCTCTTGCCACATGTGAAGCTCTTGATGATGATACTGGAACACATAACGTAATAATCCCAAGCAGAATGTATTCATATAACGGAAAGCTTCATGTATTTGATTATTTACAGAAACTTTTTGATGGGTATGACAAAGATTACATATATGACTGTGACAATGGTGAAGTAGGAGATTCAGGTGAAATAGGAATACATGTATATATAAATTCAAGCGATGGAATCAAAAGAGTAACCAAATATCATTTCAGCGCAAAAATTCCTAAAATATTTCCTTCTTATATAATGTATCCTGATTACAGGGCTTATAAGATATCAATAGTGATGAAATATAATGGGAAAATAAAATCCAGGACATACGACCTTACTCCACATGGACTACTTAACCTTGCATATCATATTTATGATGTATATGACGGTCCCGTCTCAGGAGAAGACACGATTGAAGACGCAAGCATAGACAAGACTGAAAACTGGAGCGACTTTAACATCATTACCACATACGATAATGAACCGGAAGAAATTAAGAACATAGTAAAAGTTTCAAACGTGAACAACCCGTTCTTTTTCCCGGCAGAACAGACCTACCAGTTCAACACTCCTATTGTCGGGATCCAGTCAAATGTGATTGCCATGTCGCAGGGACAGTTCGGTCAGTTCCCTTTGTATGTGTTCACCATGGACGGAGTATATGCCATGTCAGTTGGTTCCGGAACGGTGGCCTACTCCACACAGACACCTGTCACACGTGACGTTTGCAACAACCCGGACTCTATATGCGGACTTGACACGATGGTGGCATTCTCTACCGACAGAGGACTTATGGTGATTGACGGAGCAAGCACGCAGCTCATATCGGAAAAGATATACGGATTCCTTCCTTCATGCACCATATCATCTCCCGTAATCATGAATATTCTAAATGTGGCATCATTGGGTGACATGGCATCAAGTTCGGTGTTCCCCGACTATCTGGAAGGGGCGAAGGTAGGATACAACTACGATGAAAAGGAAATTGTGGTAGCAAACAGCAATTTCCCGTATTCATACGTATATTCACTCAGTACAGGTGAATGGCACAAGATTTCACAGCAGATAGAGAATTTCGTCAATTCATATCCCTATACATGGGCCATGACCGGTAACCAGATTCTTGACCTCAACAACACGCACAGGAGCGTTTCAAAAATAGCGGTTGTCACACGCCCTATAAAGATGGGTACACTGTCTCACAAGAGGATTTTGCAGACAGCATTGAGAGGGATAGCCAGAATGAGTTCTTCTGATTTGTATATAAGAGGAGAGTCTGTACTACGAGGTGAAAGCGAGGATATGTTTTCTGACGTGGGAATGTACATTCTCGCATCCAACGATGCGGAACACTTCGTTCTGGTAGGAAAAAAGGAGATGATGAAGGATATAAGGGACCTTGTAACGAGAATGAACAAGACAAAGCCGTACAAGTACTTCATGGTATGTCTTGTGGGAGGTGTAAGGACCGACGTATGGATTGACTACATCGAATTCGTATATTCTGAAAGCTTCAACAACAGATTGAGATAAAATCCGGGGATTTCCCCGGATTATATACCCATAGTGGCGGCCCTTCTTCTCACTGAAGGAGAAAGCGAGGTTATTGCATCCTTCAGCTGCCAGAGCCTTTCTTCTTTTACTGACGGGTCAGCAATATTTGGATAATTGTCAGAAACCCATTTCCATGCGATGTATTCCACAAGATAGGATTCAAGCGCGTTCTCAACTACCTTTACCATTTCATCCCTGCACGGCCTGTTCGTGGTTACGATTATGCTTTCACCTTCAACGCTGAATGATACAAGCCTCTTTCTCATGT
>ULRH01007936.1_pt1 | contig 12749 bp, 8 predicted proteins | sample 1955271 | NCBI WGS metagenome assembly ULRH01 (sample SAMEA4835677, study PRJEB28245) | human gut metagenome | biome: gut microbiome; material: fecal sample | place: Denmark | collected 2008 | reverse complement strand
CACCTGCGTTGGTGTTGTTGTTGGCGCTACGGTTGGCGTTGGCGTCATGGTTGGGGTTACTGTCGGAATCGGCTGTTCTTCACCCACCAAAAGCACTCGCGATATACTCTTGCCGGTTTTCGAATGGGTCAGCGTCAATGTCAGTTCACCCTTACAGTTCTCCCAGTCGTATATACATACCATCACCTGATTATATTGGCTTTGCCCCTCGTTAATACACTCCTCATCCCAACTGCAGAAAGCCGCTTCCTCTAAATCAACCGCTTCCCCGTTTTCCTTCGTCAATGCCAAATCGTAATCATAAAAAAGTTCCTCAAACGTTGGCTTATAAACCGTACCATCTGCCTTTTTAAATTCAACCGGATAATAATATTCTTTTCCCTGCTGACTGATCACAGATTTTTTATCTGCATCTCCAATCCAATAAAAGTCATCTGCGTCCTCATTTTCCAGTTTTCCAATAATCCAGGAATATATTTCTTCGGTTTTCTTTTTATTTAATTGAAAATTTGTATACTGCGTGCCCTCAATTGTAAAATTCCCACTCGAAGAGGCCTTTGCCTGTATGTAACAATGATTCTCCACAAATCTCGCCATATATTCTGAGCCATTTACGTTTAATTTTGTTAGACCATAGACTTCTCCTTTTATCTCAAGTGTAGTATCATTTCCAACCAAAACGGAGCCACATGTTTGATCCTCGCCGGCTACCGTTACACCGGTAAAATTGTTTGCAACACTCGGATTCGTTGACATTTGTCTGAGATCAAGCACCGCATTTTTCTCGCAAAAGACGTTATTTACGTTAAAATCTGCCTCCTTAGGAAGCGTGATCCGCGACTTTTCTGCCATCGTGAGATTATTGATACCGGAAAATGACAGGGTATCAATATGAGCCCCCGCTTTCACATTAACATTCAACTCACCTATCAGATCCGTCTTGTCAAAATCTGTTACATTACTATCTTTTCCCAGTGTAACATTTACATTTCCTGTCAATGTATGACCATCGGCACCCGCTGCATGAATCTCCGTGTCTACCAATTTGGAATCCAGTTCTATATCCACTTTGTCTTGTTCGGAATCGCGATAATAATCTCCTGCATAAATTGCAGCTATCTTAGTCTGGGATATGGGATTGACCACTTTAATCGTTGTGTGGCTTCCCATCTTTCCTTCCTCTCCCTGGTACGCGCCACCGCTGATCAATGGCCTCACATCGTCCTGCAATGTACTGGTTCCTACTCTCGTATCTACCGCATCCAACACCAGCGTATGTCCCGCCGCATAAATTGTTGTCCCACGTGCATTTCCTGCCTGCGGCACCATTTGCAGCCACATATCACGAAACGTAACGTCCGCTCCCAGCTGAATCATGCTGCGTATTTTCAAACCTGCTGACGTATCTGAACCAACAATCGTGATATCTTTATCAATAAATAATGGTTTCGGAGATTCGTCTTCGTACGTCTCGTATTTGGTGTAGGAGACTTCACCCACAAGTACAAGTGTCTGTCCCGTCTGAATCTGCTTCAAGGCCGTACGTATATTTTGATACGGTCTTTGGGCGGTTCCGTCACCTTCCGTAAGACTACCTTCTCCATTTTTCACATAAACCTTAACTTCATCTGCTGCATCCGCCGCCTTAATGCCCATTGGAGCAGCTTGGTTCATAATTAACATTAAAATCAAAAATAATACACTTAATTTTTTTCTCATATCACATTTCCTTTTCTAGAGTTATAAATTTACTTTGCTTCAATGTATCAATCAACAGCACATCCGCAGGCAGCCAATCAACAGAATCCAATTCTTCTCTTGTCAGCCATCTTGCCGCCTCATGCTCTTTCAACACCAAGTTCCCTGACTCAATTTCTGCCAAAAAACAATCCATCGACAAATGGAACGTAGGATAATCATATTCTATCGTATCAATAAGACTTCCCACCTTGATTTTGGTATCAAGTTCTTCCTGTATTTCTCGTGTGAGTGCCTCTTGCGGCGTTTCTCCCGGCTCAATTTTTCCACCGGGGAATTCCCAGCCTCCAGAGAAGATATCAACTGTTATGATATAGTCCAAATAATCCTCATTTCCCGATTGTACATCCATTGTTAAGCGATCAATCGCTTCCAACCTTGTTTTCTCTGGATCAGCGCCACTTAATGCAATCGTTTTCCATCCGCGCTCATTAAATTTTGCAGATAATTCTCTTGCCTCTTCTATTCTGCTGCAAAAAATCAACCCCTTCACACGATCCCCGGAATATCCATAATATTCAGACTGTTTCATTACATACTTCACACGCTCATCACTTGTTAAATATCGAAAATGCTCCAGCTGTTCTTCCTTTGATTTTCCCTGATCGGAAACCATTGCCAAATCCGTAATACCAAAATAATGAAAGGGGCACAACAAATCTTCATCCATCGCCTGTTGCAACCGGATCTCATATGCAATATTATAATCGAATACTTCGTATATATTTCGTCCTTCTATATTGTCATCCCTTTTATCAGGAGTTGCTGTCATTCCAAGAGTAAATTTCGGCGTAAAATAATCCATGACTTTTTTATAACTGCCAGCACTTGTATGGTGTGCTTCGTCATAAATACATGCATCAAAATAATTCCTCGAAAATTTATCTAAATGCTCCTGCCTGCTCAATGTCTGTACCGTTGCAAACACAAAATCAGCATTATAATCGTGATCTGTTCCCGACACCAATCCCGTTCGAATATTATTTCCAAACACCGTTTCAAAAGAGGTCTTTGCCTGCTTTGCAATCTGATTCCTATGTACCAAAAACAGGACACGTCGGAATCCCAATTCACGCATAGCAAAAGCAGAGGCATATGTCTTTCCAGTACCTGTTGCTGAGATTAACAATGCCTTGTCCACACTTTTATTTCTAAGCTCCAGTAAATTATAAATAAATGCTCTTTGCATCGAATTCGGTTGTAAGGTATATGACTCAATAGAAGGAATTTCCTGATTTTTTGCAATTTTCTTTTGCTCTGCAACCATTTTATCAAACAGTTGCTTTTCTTTATATTTTCTTCTATAATCCTGAATAAATTCATCATAAGTTTTCGTAAATTCCACTGAATTCCACAACTTATCAAACTCATCCAAAATAGAAACCAGCATTTCACCTTTGTCCGTAGACACAAGCTTTGTATTCCACTCCATATTGCGCGTCAACGCATCCTGCGTCAGATTAGAGCTACCAATAATAAAACGATATTCTTCCTTATTCTGAAAAATATATCCCTTCGTATGAAATCCATTTCCTGCCCGTTCCGTCTGATACATGCGCAATTCCACGTTGGAAAGCCCCGCCAATGTATCCAACGCCACCGGATCACTAAACGTAAGATAATCCGTTGTCAAAATTCGCCCCGGAATTCCTCTCCTCTCCAGCTCCTTCAAAGTCTGCAACAAAGGCGTAATGCCTCCTCTGGTAATAAAAGCAACACTGATCGTAAAACTATCGCATTTGCACAGCTCGTCCTCAATGGCAGAAAATACCTTCTGCCCATCCTTATTATTATTGTATATAAATTGTGGCCGATAGGCCAGATTGGAATTTGTGTTACTGTTAATAAAGGCTGTGTTAAAGCCAGATTGGAATTGTATTATCTTATCGTTGGTCATTGTGATTCCTTTCGTGGGAAATTCAGAAAGTTTTTGTTTTATTATAAATCAAGGGATACCCATTTACAAGGTCAAAGTCTTGCTTGCCGTTCCCTACCCACCATAATTAGAGCCTCACTTGTTGGCATTTGTTTTAATCCAAACAGACTGGATTATGGAGTTATTATCTCCAGTTCATTATAAAAATATTAAATTTTTGTCTTGACAACTGAGCCATTATACTCATAAATCCATGCCATAATCGGAGTGTCTAAACTAGCAAATTTAACATTCTCTTTTTTCAAGATCAATTATCTTCTCCCACTTCCCCCAACGTCACTCTTCAATCCTTTTTTCAGCAACCGATATATCTCCACCCCATCCTTCCTTCCAAACTGATGCAATGCTCCCGTATATATTTCTCTCCTGCTTTTTTTACGCTTTTGACTCATAAATCTTATGATTTCTTCCATCTCCCCTTCATATCGCGTCCCCGTCAAAATCACCTGAAGATTCCTTTTAATCCGTTCCTGTTCTTCCGAATTAGTACATTCCTCCGCCAGATCTAACGGCATCATTCTGTTCAATAAGAACTTGCGCCTCACACTATCTTCCTGATTTGAAAATAGTGTAAGGGCGTTTTCTATATTGGCAGCTTTTACAATTTGAGGATTCCCCGCCTCTTTATCTCTGCAGAAGAAGTCTATAACTGCTTGAAATCCTTTGTCATTACTAATAATTGCAATTTGTTTCTCTCCCCGTTCGCTAATTACTCCGCACTCGGTTGCAATGTAAAAATCAAGCCCGTTTTTTCCCGCTTTCTTTAATTTCACTACACGAAACCGACACTCACTTTCCTTAATATATTGCATATAATCTGCGCGGATTTTTTTACAATTGTCACTAAAGAATATGATTAACGTGTCCTCTCTTTTCAACACATCAACACCACGAAGACCGTTGATATTACCAACATTTTCATAATCCACTAATATTGTTGCCATGTTTCTACCTTTCATTTTTTAATTTATTACACAATCATATTAATCTTCCATCACGCATTTTCGTTTTTCCGTTCCGTATATACGATATATTATTACATAATAAAGCAGATGTCAAGATATCCTGACATCCGCCTTATCTAACTCATGTATTTTCTTTTAATGCCGCCATATATCCAAGCAATCGTTCTTTTTGCCTGCCATCCAAATTTCTAAACCCCTCCAGAACATCCTCTTCCTCTTTATTCAATGCAATTGAATAGTCTATCTCCTCGTTTGTATTAACTGTCCCCTCCGCCAATAATTCATAAGGTGTAACATGTAATACTTGGCAAATTTTTAATATTTTATCCGCTGATGGGTTCGTTTTTTTTCTTTTCCAGTCACTAATTGTACTTTGAGATATCCCTGTCCTCTCGGAAAATTCTTTCTGGCTTAAATCGTTTTTTTTGATCAATGAAAATATTTTTTCACTAATAAACAACAAACCATCTCCTTATTCAAACTCGCAAATAAAATCTTACTACTATACTTTTTAGTATTGGTATTATGGTTCTATTTGGTTTTATATGTGTTCTACTATCCTACATCCATAGGCTGTACTGAACGGTGTTATCAATTTGTTATCATGAGAATGTTATCAACTTCTAAATTGAATCATTCTTTCTTGACCAATTGTCTATAGAATAAAGTGTATAATTTTTGGTAAGTATTTTATTCACAAATTCCTGCGTATCTATTTTGGCCCACATTTTTTCAATTAATTCATTGCTTACGCGAACAAATCTTTCTTCTAACAGTTGTTTAAACATATTCGATGTATTAACATCCTGCTTATATGCCACTTCTAACACTTTGTTATCAAACACATATGATAAAAATACTTCCAATAATATTTTATTTTCTTCCGTATCTTCGCTCTGAAAGGCTCCTATTACCTTTATTAAATATTCACATAATTCTGTGTTACTTTGTATATATATTCCTCCAAAATTTTTTACTCCTATTTCTTCTTTTAACCCTGATATGACCATATTCTTTTTAGGAATATATAACGTTCTTGCTGCCAATCCTCTATTTCTCAGATCAAATTCATACCATAAATCATTTTTACAAGAATAGGTAACATGAATTCTTCTTTCTTTATGCGCAACTTCAATTTTGCTTACCTCTTTATTCTTAAGTGCATATTGATGCAATAAATTTCCCATATCTATATTACATATAACATTTTTAACTCCTGCCAAAAAATTATCTTTACACACGACACCTATAAGACTACTCAAGGTTGCACTACTTCGTACTTCCTTCAGTAAATATTCTCCCGCTCTTGTCATTTCACATTCGAAAATATTTATCTCTTCCAATTCAGCAACATCTTCGGCCGAAACTATCTGTCTTACACCTTCATTTTCTAATGCTAAACACTTCAAATGCGCCAATCTATGAATTAATACATCTTCATCTATTGGTTCTATACGACTATTGCTATAATCATCATAAATCAAAGGACGCATTAAATATCTTCCTTCAGATACCGCCCAAGATTGTGCATAATCTTGATCCTCTAATCTATCCATCTGTTCCTGCACATAATCTTTGTATACGTCATATATATCAGACAATATTTCATTATTTGCATCTAATTCAATTGCAGATCTTGCAACATTTGTTTGATATTTGCTGTTTTTTATATTTGCTATCGCCAATATTGATGTATTTTTATATCCAGGTGTAGAAAATTCAACTCGTATTCCCTCAACACAAGTCCCAATTGGTAAAATTGCTTTTCTTTGCACACGTCTATTATCCGCACTCATCAAACACCAATCAGACATGTACTTCAAGTGCCTTACCGCATAAGCTACTGTCACATTTCCATGTTTCTTTTCATATACATCATATTTTTCTCCATCAACATCATGGCCTGTTTCATTTAAATATTTTATCAGTATTTCTTTTAGAGAATTATAACCAATTCTTATATTTTCATTGCCGTCAACAGATAAATATACCGGAATTTCTGGAACTACAATCCACTTTCGTAAATCATTTTCTAGTTTTGCCATGTCTACATCACTTCTGACATATAATTTTACCATTGTTCCATGTTGTTTGATTCGTACATCTAACTCATTTTTATCCATCTTACGTAGTAAATAACTTCCATTTACCTTTCGCAGATTAATACTATTTGCTTCCTCTTGCTCATCGGAACTTGTCACTATATCAATATCATTTGCAACCATAAAACAAGTCAAAATTCCAATACCAAAATGACTTATAGATGTAAAATTAGGAAATTGTTTTTTCACCACTTCATCTCTATATTTTGATGCTCCAACTTTCAATAAATAATTTTCAACATCTTGGATAGACATTCCAGTTCCATTATCCCAAAAGCTCAATTGCCGCTTAGCGCTATTCCATTCAACCCAAACCTTTCCCTGCGAATAATCCTTTCCATTTCTTTTTTCATATTCTGTCTGTAATCTCACCGCATCTATACCATTTTGCACCAGTTCTCTAACCACAACCGAAGAATCATTGTATAACGTATGACCAACCAACAATTGTAAAATATTGTCCTGAGCAATAGTAAACTGCAATTTTTTCTTTTCAAATCCATTAACCTCTATCTGAGATTCATCAACTTCTCGCCAAGGAAATTCATATCCTACTGCTCCTTCTCGTTTTTGAGCTTTTTCAACTATTTCACAACATTTAGCTAATTCTTTACGCGTATACTGCAAATATGAAGATAAGCCAAAATAAGCCTCTGCAGTTTCAGCTCCATCAAAGTACGCTGTAATTTCTATCGTATCTTTCTGTTTACTATTATCAACAACTCCTTCTTCATTTCGCTGATCTTTTGGGCGAACAGCTCTAACGGCCATTTGCTTTTCCCATTCAAGAACACTTACTGGATTACTTACATTAATAAGCCTTCTAGCAACTGAAGGAGTTCTATCTCTTGTTATGTGCAACAAATCTGCCGTTCGCAAAATAATTGCAATATAATTAAGATTTACTTTTTCATTTTCTGTATTTCCATACATCTTTTTTACTTTATATTTTGAAAAATCTTCTATATCATCTTTATGATGACTTTCACATATCATAGCCAAATCTGCTTTAAACATTTTATCTAGATTTTTCAATATATCCTCAATTTCCTGACACACAGCCTCGGCTTCGCCTAAATTCCTAGCATTCTTTCCTTCAATCCATTGCCGAATACGTGCAGCATGATTTTCACGCACAAATTCCTGATATAGAAAAGAATCTCCCCGTTCTTTAGCACATTCTTCATACTCAGATTCTTCCGTATTTTCTAGAACTTTTTCTTTATATTCTTTAAAACCAGTTTCATCTCTATGTTCAAATTCGTCTTTTGTAACAACCATGCCCAAATCATGAAAATAAATAGCAAGCGTAAGCATAAGCCATTCCGCATATGTCATTTTTTCCTTTGTAATATCTGGGATTAACCATTCAACGATTTTTAACATCTCGTCAATATGCTCAATACTATGCACCGTGTATTCTTCAAATATTCCACCTTTTCCAATAAATCCAAGCATCGTTTCCACTTTGTCTCTAATATGTAATAGCTTTATGCCCCTACAAAATGACAAATTTTCTGCTTTTTCAGCTTGCAGCTCTACATAGTTTGTAAATTGATTCATTCAAGTCTTCTCCTTCCGTGCCTCCATAAAACGGTTATCCTATCTAGTTATTTACATTTAATCTCCCGAATTAAATTCTACCAGCTTTTCCCAATCAATACTTCCATCTTCTCTACAAAAACTATTGGAAAATTCCCTAACAAGTCTATTAGCTGCTCTGTTATAACTTTCTTTATAATCAGCCACATATTTCTCCGGCATAGTTCCCATATATCCGATAATCTTTATGTAAAAGTCTTCGTCTCCTGTTAATTCTGTCCAGAATCGTTTTCCAGCCAATTCCTGATACATTTTAGGCTTTCCTCTACCAGATTCCTTCTTTTTCCCATAACAATAACCGATATATGCTTCATATCTTGCCTTTGCTTGCTGTGCCAACTTAGAAGCAGCTGTAAAATTCTGTTCCTGTCGTTTTTTACTGTCTGCATTAAATACGGACGGCCCACTTTTAACAGCTATTGCAGAGATTGTATTTGTTTCATTGTTCTGAATCATAATATCAATACCTTCTGCCAAGGCTTTATTTCCACCACTTGCAGCAATAGCAATCGGTTCAAAAAAGCAATTTCCAAAAATCGTTTCTTCACTAGAACTTACAAATGCTGTAAGCACCGAATCTACGATTTCAGTTGCACTCTGCATAGCCTTTGCACGGTATAAATACGGATTTTTACGTTTCATTACCTTCTGTATGTTTAATCCATCTATCTTTTCAATTAACGTTCCATAAAATGTTTCCAAGGCAGAAGCAATCGCCTGAATTACAGCCTGTTCATCATATGAATTATTTAACGGCATATAAATTTCCTCCCAATTCTATTGCATTTCTAATCTTATTATGTACATTTGTGCCTCTAAAGCGTTTTGTCTGAACTAAAGCTGTCTTATTAGCCACAGAAAGCACAGCCTTTCCAATAGCTTCTGCTAATCCTACCGGAACAGCATTCCCTATCTGCCGATATTTTGCTGCTGTCGTTCCAGTAAATACCCAATCATCCGGAAATTGCTGAATTCTTGCATATTCTTTTACGCTTAATGGTCTATCTTGTGTAGGATGACACATCATTGTTGCTTTCTGTACTGGAGAAGTAACTACAGTTGGTGAAGGCTGATCATATGATAACCTTCTATAAAATCCAACTTTTCCACCTCCGGATTTATATGCACCTCCCATAGCAATAGGAATAATATTCTCTGGTAAATCTCTCCAATTCCCACCTTCCGGAACCATTTTCAAGAATTTCAATCTTTCTTCACTTAACGTTGCACATTCTCCATGGTCAGATTCCAAATCTTCAATCACACTTCTAACTGTCTGCCACTGATACTCCTTGCTTTGATGCATCTGAAAATGTGTAGGAATTGGTAAGAAAATATCTTCATTATCCCGACTACCAATTAACACAAACCTCTCTCTGAATTGTGGAACGCCATAATTTACAGCATCAAGTACGCCATATACAGTTTTATATCCCAGTTTATCAAATTCTGCTAAAATCACATCAAGCACTGTTCCTAATTTCTGATCAGGATCGCTTTCATCTCTTTCAGACAAAGGCACATGTTTCAATGGCGACGACATAATTCCTTTTACATTTTCCATCACGAAAAAGCGAGGCCGTATATAATCAATCATACGAATGAAATCCATAAACAAACTGCCTCTCGGATCATTTATACCCAATCTTTTTCCTGCTGTAGAAAAAGGCTGGCACGGCGGTCCTCCGCAAATCAAAAATGGCTCTCCTACAGATAAGCCTGTCATATCTAATAATTGCTGGGGCTGTATTTCCCTAATATCTCCGCCCAATACTCTATGGCCATTGGCCTGCATAGTTTTTACACAGGCTGCATCAAAATCCTGTCCAATTGCTACATTTAAACCTGCTTTTCCCAATCCAATGTCTAATCCCATTGCTCCAGAAAATAAAGAAATAACATCTCTATTGGCAGCATATCTACTATAATTATTTTGTTTTATATTTTTATGCATTAAACTTTCTCTCCGTTTTTTAATACGAATTTTCTTTCAAAAGAACTGTTTACCGCACCTGCTATATCTTCTAACTCAGCTATGGTAAAACTCTCCCTTTTCATTTTTCCATTAAAATTCTGTGGTGTTGTCCCTATTCGCCGTGCAAGCTCAGCTACGCTAATATCTGACCGCACACACAGTACCTTGATTTGTTCAGAAATCGTCATTTCGGGTACCTCGTCATTTAATCAACTCTTACTTTACAAGTATAAATCATAGCCTTTATACCGTCAATCAAATAATTCATGTCGATAGTGTAAACTGTTCTTCGGAAAAATATGAGCAGACCTGCTCCTAGATAGTTTTAAGAACTTCAACTACCTGCATCATACCATATTTCCATTTTGGTTTCCATCACTTTCTGCCAACCGGCAGACTATGGCTTAGTCCTCTTATCTGTCCTTTAGGCTGTAAAGCCGGCATCCTGTCAAGAATGCTTGGCACCGCCAGCGGCTCTGTCCTTGACAGGTGCCGCTTACAGCCTTTTTTACCATTAAGAGGACTAAGCCTTTTCACATCATTTTTATGCTCCATATCCATAGATCATCTCTCTCATCCATGTCATGCTGGCTCTTTCCAGTCCCGGTATCTCTTTTCGTAAGGTTTCTTCGCCACTGATCCTATGATTCCTTTTGACTTCTCTTACCAGCTCATCCTGTTTCTTGATCCTTTTTTGCATCTGCTCCTTTTTGTGCTGATACTCCAACAGATCAATTACATTTCCACCATTTCGTGTAAATACTCTTAACTGTGTCATTTTATGGACACCAGTCTTTGACCAGCCCATCGGACGGCTTGATTCCCTTGCTGACAGCACATGGCTTATCTGCCCCTCCGCACTGCATCCCCAGTCTGCCCCGGCATCATCATACCGCACAATGATCCCAAGCCAGTTGTTTTGGATATATTTCCGGCAGGCTTCGATCTCTTTCTGCTTTCCCGGTGTTACAGCACTGGCTCCACATTTTCTGAGAAGTCTCTGCACTTCTTCCTGATCTTTCTCTCGGATCGCTGCATAGATCAGCTCCCGGGCATCTTCTGTACTGTCCAGCAGGTGACTGGTCGCTGCACTGATGTATTTCCAGAGATGAAATTTATCAAGCACAAATTTACTTTTTTCCAAAACCTGACAGCCTGATACGATCCACGGTGCACCATCTCCTGCGATATATACATTCTCCAGATACTCCGTATCATAGTTGTCATAAATATACTGCTGTACCTCCAGCCACAGATCCTCATTTGCTTCGGCTCCTTCATAAACACCTCCGAAGTAGTGCTTTCCTGTCAGGCGGTATCTTTTGCTTCCTGGCTTTCCTTCCTCCTCGATATCTTCGTAGAGAAGGATCAGCTTTGGCATCACCGTGTTACTTTTTCTGCCGTTTTCAGAGATCTGCAGATTGCCCTTTTTCTCGTAAAACTGTAATGCGACATGCTCCTCATCTGCCTGGATATGAAGTTTTTTTATCCGTTTCTTTTTCTCAGGGATGTCTTTCGGCATTTCCACTTCGAGACCATGGATCAGTTTCTTGACTGTCTGTTTTGTGACCACATCGCCGGTCAGGCAGGCTTCTTCCCCTCCTTTGCGGCAACTGGTCTCTACTGCTTCTCTTAGTGCCTGTGCCAGCGCTGCCTGGCTGACTTTGTCATTGGAATCCATTCCCACATATTTGTCCAACAGATAAATTCTTTTTCCACCAGGCTTTGGAGCATAATAAGCTCTTTTGACCTCTAAGTTTCCAAACCTTGTCAGCAGAGTGCGGCGGTCTTCTTTATGCTCTACATGATAGCTCTGTTTACGGAATTCACTGTTCCGGATTGTCTGCTCAATACTTTCGAGGATCTCCTGATACAGACTGCGACCAAACTCTAATACTGTATCAAGCAGTTCCTCCTCAAAACGCATCATATTTCCGGATAATAATGATTCTTTGATAAATTTTTCAATTTTAGTAGTGTCTTTTTCGATAAATTCGATTATACTGTTATACATGGGGCAGTTCTCCTTTGCGTTTTTTGTTTCGTCACTTAAAACTTTATACAAAGGAACTGCCCTTTTCAATATTTAATTTTCCGAAAACTTAATTACGCTAACGGGACACTCCCGACATATAATTAAAAAACCTTACCGACTTCAGTCCTCACAACTGAAAATCAGTAAGGTTTTTATATGCAATAAAATAATTTACTCAATGAATAACGAAAAAATGTTGCCAAATCGTTGCCACGTTCTAAACAAATTTGTTTGGAATAGGCATAAATTCTAGTTTCATTTAGCCGTATAAATTATTCAAACTCTTGGGCGGAGAGATTTATCTGGCTGTTTCTTGGTACACATTTGTGCGTTTTAGGGAGTGTCCCAAAGTTTGTGTAAACCTTCAAACTGATGT
>ULRH01032716.1_pt1 | contig 12823 bp, 10 predicted proteins | sample 1955271 | NCBI WGS metagenome assembly ULRH01 (sample SAMEA4835677, study PRJEB28245) | human gut metagenome | biome: gut microbiome; material: fecal sample | place: Denmark | collected 2008 | reverse complement strand
CCCACCCCCGCCAGCGCCCGGCGCTGGAACAGCAGGTGCAGGAGGCTGACCGCACCGCTGCCGCTCAGTCTGCCCGCGTGCAGGCACTGGAACAGCAGGTGCTTGCCAAACAGAAAGCCCTGCCCTACCCCCAGCGGGCGCAGGCGCAGGCCGCGCTGGACCTGCTGGAAGCCGACCGCACCGCCCTGCGCGCCGGGATGGAACAGGCCGAAGCTGCCCTGCACACGGCACAGCAGAACTACGCAGCCGCCAAAGCCGCTGTGGATGCCCTGCGCAGCCAACAGGCCGCCGCCCAGAGCACCGCCCCGGCCCAACCGCCGGAAGCCCTGTGGGCCGCAGCCGCAGAACTGACCGCCGCACGGGATGCCGCCCGCGGACAGGAAAAGCAGCTGGCCGCCCGCCTGCTGCCCAACCGCCGCATCATGGAACAGTACCGCACCGCCGCCGCGCAGCACGCTGCATTGGAGCAGCGCGCCCAGTGGGTGGGAGCGCTGGCCGCCACCGCCGGCGGCACCCTGACCAGCAAACAGAAGATCAAACTGGAAGCCTACATCCAGATGGACTACCTCGACCGCATCCTGCGCCACGCCAACCTCCGCCTGATGCAGATGACCGATGCCCAGTACGAGCTGGAGCGCATCGGGGCCGAGAACCAGCGCAGCCAGTCCGGCCTGGACCTTGGCGTCATCGACCACTACAACGGAACCCGCCGCAGTGTCAAGACCCTGTCCGGTGGTGAGAGCTTCAAGGCCTCGCTGGCGCTGGCACTGGGCCTTTCGGATGAAGTGCAGAGCGCCGCCGGCGGCATCCGGCTGGACACCCTGTTCCTGGACGAGGGCTTCGGCAGCCTGGACGAGGAATCGCTGGAACAGGCCATCCGGGTGCTGGCCGGTCTGACCGAGGGCGACCGGCTGGTGGGCATCATCTCCCATGTGGGGGCCCTGAAGGACCGCATCGACCGGCAGGTGGTGGTGCACAAAAACCGCACCGGCGGCTCCACCGTGGAGCTGGTGGTGTAAAACGCCCCGCCGCCGGGCATCCTAACGGCAGGAGGTGACTGCTTTTATGAATTCCCTCACGCCGTTCATCCATCATGCCCTTCCGGACCGGCCCGGGCCTTCTTCCGCGCCGGAAGCCAACTGCAGCCGGTGCAGCCCGCCGCTGGGCAAACAGCCGGACCCGACCCAGCCGCCCGGAGACCCCTCGGCACCCGGCACCCAGCTGCCCCCGCCGGAAGTGCCCGGCAATCCTCCGCACCCGGAACCGGGCAGCGCTCCGCAGGCCGGTGTGCCCATGACCGACGGCACCCCCGCCGCCTGCCGCCAGAAAAACGCGCAGGAATTTCTGGCCGGGAAGGTGCCCGGTGTGATGGCGCAATATGCCCCGGGGCTGTTCAGCACCCTGCAGCACACTCACTCGGCCCACCCCGCCCCGGATGAGGACGCCGACGCGGTGCAGCAGCTTGTGGAGTGGCGCGAAAACGTCCCTTACGGCTGAGCCGCACAAAAAATTTTCCGTTAATTTTTGCTTTACCTGTTGAAATCTTGCCGCGCTTCCCTTATTATGGTAGCAAACAAAGATAAAGGCAGGTTTTGCATTATGGCAGAGATCAAATACGAAGTCGTCGAGCGCATCGCGGTGCTCTCGCAGCGTCCCCGCGGCTGGGAGCGTCAGCTCAACCTGATCAGCTGGAACGACGGCGAGCCCAAGTACGACATCCGCGACTGGTCCCCGGACGGCACCCGCATGGGCAAGGGCATCTCCCTGAGCCACGACGAGCTGGCCATCCTCAAGGGCATCCTGGAAGATATGGAGCTGTGAGCATGACCGACCGCGAGGAGTTTTTGCAGATCTTCCGGCAGCATGTCACCCGCCCCGGCAGCGAAAAGCTGCTGGACTGGCTGGACCACAAGACCGATTTCTTTTCGGCTCCGGCGTCCACCCGGTTCCACGGTGCCTGCACCGGCGGGCTGTGCATGCACAGCCTGAACGTCTACCACGCCCTGCACGACACCTTTTTTACCGAGGGCGAGAGTGAGGAGAGCTTTGCCATCTGCGCACTGCTGCACGATCTGTGCAAGGCCAACTACTACAAGGCCGGCACCCGCAACGTGAAGAACGAGACCACCGGTCAGTGGGAAAAGGTGCCCAGCTACAGCGTGGAGGACCTGTTCCCCTATGGTCACGGCGAAAAAAGCGTGTTCCTCATTGAGCGCTTCATGAAGCTCAAGGTGGAAGAGGCCGTGGCCATCCGCTGGCACATGGGCGGCTTTGACGATGCGGCCCGGGGCGGCTGCTTTGCCATCTCGGAAGCCTACGACAAGTACCCCCTTGCCGTCAAACTGCACATCGCGGATCTGGAAGCCACCTATCTTATGGAGCACCGCACCAGCGCCGTGCACTGAGCATATTTTATCCCGATACCAAAAAAGACCCGGATACCGGCAGCACCTTTTTGTGCCTGCCCCGTGTCCGGGTCCTGTTTTTTATTCCTTGTTGCGGGCCTTATTCTGGTACATCCGGTCATCTGCCTGCCGGATGGCCTCCCGCAGCGGGTGCACGCCGCACACACCGCCCACGCTGATGGACAGGCGGATCTCCGGGTGGCTCTCCACCCGGGCCTGCCGCACCGCTTCCTGGATGCGGTCCATCACCAGCGGCAGCCCTTCCGGCCGCAGCTGCGGCATCACCAGCAAAAACTCGTCGCCGCCGTAGCGCACCAGAATGTCGCTCTCCCGCAGGCAGGCCTGCACCGCCGCAGAGATGCTTTCCAGCGCCTTGTCGCCCACCAGATGGCCGTAGCTGTCGTTCACGGCCTTGAAGCGGTCCACGTCAATGACCACCACACCGTTGATCTGCTCACTGTCGGCCAGGAACTTTTCAAAGTACCGGCGGGAGTAGGCCCCGGTGAGCGGATCGATGAAGGCACTGTTGTCAAAGTCCTCGCTGCGGTCCAGCAGCATGCGGCGGCCGCCCATATCCAGCCAGCGTCCGTTGGACAGCTTGGAAACCATTTCCAGCACGCAGCCGCGGCCGTTGTTCTCCACATAGCGCGACAGCACAAAATAGGCGTCCTCGCCATTGAATTCGATCTTGTTCAGGGTCTTTTTGCTGGTGAACACCTTGGCCGAGATGCAGTTCTCACACCGGCCGGCCTTGTTCCACACCACATGGCAGTGACCGGCCCGCTCTTCCAGCGTGCCGTCCGGGTGCAGGGTGAGCACCTTGGCGCGCTCCGGGTCCACCAGACGCACCAGGTCAAACACGCCCTGCAGCTGCTGCAGGACAGCCGCCATCGAGCCTCCGGAGCTGTGCAGCAGCACATCCGGCTGCGCTTTTGCATCCTCGGTCTGCTCCGGCAGCAGCTGGCCCACCACGCTCACACAGCGGCGCTGCCCGCCGCGGCTCCACTGGGTGCGCAGCACCAGCCGGTGCGGCTGGTATCCGCCGCCGGTCTGCACCTCCACGGGGAAGCTGGCCTGCGGGATCTCCGGGGTTGCCTTTTCCAGCGCTTCCAACAGGCGGCGGCGGTCCTTCAGGGAAAGGAAGTTCAGCCCTTCGCCATGGTCAAAGTCCAGCACCTGGGTGCGCTCGGCGGCGCTGGCGTAGTGGTTGGTCACCGTCACCCGGCCGCTGAGCAGGTCGTAGTCGAACTGGATGCCGCCGCACTGGTCCGCATAGAACTGGGTGCGCTCGCGTTCCAGGTTGAGCAGCCGCTGGCTGCGGTCCTCCCGCGGGAGGGCTTCCCGGTGCAGGATCTCCTCCGACAAGCGGTGGGTGTCCTGGTGGAAGCTGCGGTCCCACTCGTTGCGCTGCAGCTCCTGCTGCAGCAGCTCCGACGACTCATTCAGGCATTCCAGCAGCAGCGGGTTGAAGGCCCCGCACTCGCCGTTCAGGATCATGCGCAGGGCCGTGTCGTGGTCGTAGGCCGGTTTATAGCAGCGGTCGCTGGTCAGGGCGTCGTACACATCTGCCAGTGCCACCACCTGTGCTGCGATGGGGATCGCATCGCCCTTCAGCTTGTCCGGGTAGCCGCCGCCGTCCCAGCGCTCATGGTGCCAGCGACAGATGGCATAGGCCACCTGCAGCAGGGGCTCGTTTTCCTCGCCGATGGTGTTGCTCAGGTCCCGCAGGATGCGGGCACCCTTCACCGTGTGGGTCTTGATCATCGCGTATTCTTCGGCGGTCAGGCGGCCGGGCTTGTTGAGGATCTCGGTGGGGATCACGATCTTGCCCAGGTCGTGCAGGGCCGATGCCGTGCTGATGAGCGAAATGTCGCTCTCGTCCAGCTGATACCGGTCGGTCTTGCCCGCCAGCTGGTGCAGCAGCAGGTCGGTCAGGGTGCGGATGTGCAGCACATGCAGGCCGCTCTCGCTGTTGCGGAACTCCACCACATGGCTCAGGATGCTGATCATCAGCACGCTGTTGTGCTCTTTTTCGTACACCTGATCGGTCACCAGCCGGGTCAGGCGCTTCTGCTTGGCATACAGCATGAGCACGTTCTGCACCTGGCGCAGCACCATGACCCGCTCAAAGGGGCGGCGCATGTAGTCGGCCACCCCCAGGTCGTAGGCACGCTCGATGTTGGCCGTGTCCTTTGCCGCCGAGATCATGATCACCGGGATCTCGTCCAGCCAGGAATAGCAGCGCATGACCTTCAGCACGTCAAAGCCGTCCATCTGCGGCATCATGATGTCCAGCAGCACCAGTGCGATGTCCGTGTGCTCGCGCAAAAGCTCCACCGCCCGGACACCGTTTTCCGCTTCCAGATACTCATACCCGTCGCCCAGGATCTCCATCAGCAGTGCGCGGTTGATCTCAGAATCGTCTGCGATCAGGATCTTCTGTTTCCCATTCATGTGCCTTGCTCCTCGCCATCCCCATCTGGCAATGTGCTGCCTTGCCGCAGCAAAAATCCCCTGTTCACACAAAAAGCTGCTGCACCAGTCCATGCCGGCACAGCAGCTTGTCGAATCATTCTTGCATCATTTCATCAAACCGGCGCAGCAGCTCCACCGAAAGCTTCTCCAGCTCCGTTTCCGGCTGCCACACGGGTTCCGGCTGCGCCGCAGGCTGTGCGGCCGGTCTTGCACAGCAGGCCACAACTTCTTCGGGCGGTTCCGGCGTCGGGGCCTGCACCGGCACTTCCGGACAGGCAGGCGTCTGGGCAGCCTGCTGCTCTGCCTTTTCGGCACGGGCCACGGCCATCTGCAGCTCCTCCCGTGCCTGCTCACAGGCTGCTTCGAGGTCGGCATTTTCCCGCCGCAGAGCGATCATCTGGCGCTCGCAGGCAAACAGCCGGGTCTGGTAGCGGCGGATCTCGGCGTGGGCCGCTTCCAGCTTGCGGGTCAGCTGCTGCAGCTTGTCGCTGCCCTCTGCCCGCACCGATGCTGCGGCCTGCGCCGCCGCCTGCTGGGCAAAGCGCTCCCGCAGAGCTTTGTTCTCCTGCCTGAGTTGCGCCATGGTCTCCTCCATTCCCTGCTGCGTCTGCCGGGCAAGGCGGAGTTCTGCCGCATACGCTGCGCGGATGTGCGCAATACAATTTTCAACATCCAGTTTCCGGTACCCGAACCATCCGGTCCGCAGCGGAACGTCCTGTTTCAGCATTGCATTGCCTCCCTCCGCTTGCGCGCAAGAGACCCGCCCTCCTCACGGGCGCTGTGCCACGATGCGTTTATTATTTGCCAGCCTTACTTCCGCTTGTTCAGGATGGCCAGCAGCTCGTCGTAGTAACGGTTGTCGCTGCTTTCCTCTTCCACGGGCTTTGCGGCAGCTGCCGGAGCGTCCGGGGCTGCTGCCGGAGCAGCAGGAGCAGCGGCAGTGGCTGCACTGCCGGTGTCGCTGCTGAACACTGCCGACGGCACCGACTGGGCACCGCCCATGGCGTTGTTGATGCTGTTGCGCAGGTCGCTGGCACTCTTGTTGTCGAAGCCGGTAGCAACGACGGTCACGCGCATCTCGTCGGACAGGTTCTCGTCAAACGCAGTACCCCAGATGATGTTCGCATCCGGATGAGCGCTCTGGGTGATGAGACCGGCTGCGGTCTCCACGTCCTCCAGGCCGATGTCGGGGCTGGAAGTGATGTTGATGATAACACCGTGTGCACCGGCAATGCTGGTCTCCAGCAACGGGCTGGAAATGGCAGCCTTGGCGGCGTTCTCGGCCTTGCCGGCACCCTTGGCGCTGCCCACGCCCATGTGCGCGTAACCGGCATCCTTCATGATGGAGCGCACGTCGGCGAAGTCCAGATTGATGAAGGCGGGCACGTTGATCAGGGCGGAAATGGACTCGACGCCCTGACGCAGCACGTTGTCGGCAGCCTGGAAGGCGTTCATCAGGGTGATCTTCTCCTGGCTGATCATCTTCAGGCGCTCATTCGGGATCACGATCAGGCTGTCCACATGCATCAGCAGGTTGGCAATGCCCTGCTCAGCCAGGCCCATCTTGCGCTTGCCCTCAAAAGAGAAGGGCTTGGTGACGATGCCCACGGTCAGGATGCCCAGGTCGTGTGCCACCTCAGCCACCACAGGAGCCGCACCGGTGCCGGTGCCGCCGCCCATACCGGCGGTGATGAACACCATCTGGGAGCCCTTGAGCGCGTTTGCGATCTCGTCCTTGCTTTCTTCAGCGGCACGCTGGCCGATCTCAGGGTCGGCACCTGCGCCGCGGCCCTTGGTGAGCTTGGAGCCCAGCTGGACCTTGACGGTGGCATGGTTCTTGGCCAGCGCCTGCTGGTCCGTGTTCATCGCAATGAACTCCACGCCCTGCAGGCCATCGCTGACCATGCGGTTCACGGCGTTGCCGCCGCCGCCGCCAACACCGATCACCTTGATCGTCGTAACATTTTCGTCCATTTCTTCATCGAGCATCAATGCCATAACTTTGTCCTCCATCCGGATTTTATCGTAGAACTGTGCAGAACGCACAGAAATATCAACCTACACTTATATAACTGTATCGTATCATCTTTTTGCCGTGAATGCAAGTCAAATTTACGTTTTTGAAGTTCTTTTTTTCGGGCAGTCTGCCCCGCGCGGGGTTTCTCGTGCAATTTGCCCACCCAGAGCCGTCAGTTTCTGTGCAAAATCGGCATAGCCGCGGTCAATGAACTCCGTATGGGTGATACGGCTGCGGCCCTGTGCCGCCAGCGCCGCGATCACCAGCGCTGCCCCGCCCCGCAGGTCGGGCGCTTCCAGCACCGTTCCCTGCAGGGTGCCGCCGGGTTCCGCGTACAGGGTGCGGCCCTCCACCCGCACCCGGCCGCCCAGCGCCGCAAAGCCTGCCGCGCAGCCGAACCGCCGCTCAAAGATCACATCCTCGATGCTGCCGGGTCCCTCCGCGCAGAGCAGCACCGCCGCCAGCAGCGGGGCCGCGTCGGTGGCCAGCGCCGGGTATGCCCCGGTGAACACCCGCCCCGGCCCGTACAGCCGCCCGAACCGGGTAATAACGGCAGCATCGCTCCGGCGCACAACGCCGCACCCCATTTGTTCCAGAATTTCCAGCACCGGCGCATACAGCCGGGGCGCGCAGCCTGCCAGCTCCACCCGTCCCCCAGCCGCTGCGCAGGCACAGGCAAAGGTGGCTGCCGTGATCCGGTCCGGCAGGGGCGCAAAGCTGCATCCGTGCAGCCGCCGCACCCCCTGCACCCGCACCGTGCCGGTGCCCGCACCCCGCACCCGGCCGCCGCACCGGTTCAGGAATGCCGCCAGATCTTCGATCTCCGGCTCCCGGGCCGCCCCCCGCAGAGTCGTCTCCCCCTGTGCCAACGCCGCCGCCAGCAGCAGGGTCTCGGTGGCCCCCACGCTGGGGAACCGCAGGGTGATGTCCGCTCCGTGCAGCCCCGCCGGAGCCGTGAGCAGCAGGCGTTCGCCTTCCAGCTGCGGGCAGGCTCCCATCTGCACAAGGCCCGCCAGATGCAGATCAATGGGCCGCGCTCCGATGCGGCAGCCCCCGGGCAGCACGGTCTGTGCCCGGCCCAGCCGGGCCAGCAGCGGGGCGCAGAACAGGATGGATGCCCGCATCCGGCCCGCCGGGCCTGCCGCCAGCGTCCCGCTGCCGGGCACCCCGTCCACCCGTACATCCGCCCCCTGCCGCTCCGCTGTGCAGCCTGCACTGCGCAGCAGGGCAAGGCTCTCGGCCACATCGGCCAACTCCGGCACCCCGCACAGCCGCACTGGCCCGCTGCACAGCAGGGACGCTGCCAGCAGCGGCAGCACACTGTTCTTGGCCGCCGGGACCCATACCGTTCCATTCAGCGGCCGCCCGCCCGTGATGATGTAATCCCCTGCCATGCAAAGACCCCCGTTCTGCCAAAGATACCCCATGGTATGCAGAACGAGGGCCGTCGGTTCCCTGTTTTGTACCCGGACACCGCAAAACGCATTTGTCCGGTCGTTTGTCTGTTTTTTGCGTCTTTTGCGGGGCAAACATCCCATTTTGCGGCAGAAATGGCCGCCTTTATGTTTCCCCACGGGAGACGGACAGCACGATGCCCATCTCGCCCAGCAGCATCATCAGGCTGGTGCCGCCGGAGGAAAAGAAGGGCAGGCTGATGCCGGTGTTCGGGATGGTGTTGGTGACCACGGCGATGTTCAGCACCGCCTGCAAGGCCACCTGCACCACGAACCCCACCACCAGCAGTGCCCCGAAGCGGTCCGGCGCGTGAGCCGCCAGCGTGACGCCCCGCAGCAGCAGCAGACTGAACAGCAGGATCACCGCGCAGGCCCCCACAAACCCCAGCTCCTCGCACAGGATGGAAAAGATGAAGTCGTTCTGGGGTTCCGGCACAAACAGGTGCTTCTGGCGGCTGTTGCCCAGCCCCAGCCCCACGGCCCCGCCGGAGCCGATGGCGTACAGGCTCTGGATGGTCTGGTGGCCGTCGCCCAGCGGGTCGGCAAAGGGGTCCAGCCAGGAGCTCAGGCGGCTGGCCGCATAAGGCACCAGATCCGGCATGATGACGATGGCCGCCCCGATGGCACCCGCTCCGCCCACACCGGCCAGCACGAACCACCGCAGCCCGGTGCCGCCCACGAACATGAGCACTGCCCCGATGCCCAGGATCAGCACCGTGCCGGACAGGTGCGGCTCCAGCAGCATGAGCACCGCCACCGCGCCCAGTACCAGCGCAAAGGGCACCACCCCCACCGCAAAGCTCTCCATCCGGCTGTGGTTGAGGGAGATGATGTGGGCAAACACCAGCACCACCGCAAATTTGGCGATCTCGCTGGGCTGCAGAGTGCCCAGCCCCGGCAGCACCAGCCAGCGCTTGCAGCCGTTGTATTCCGGCATGAACAGCACCACGACCAGCAGCACCAGCGAGAGGGCCAGCAGCGGCCAGGCCAGTTTGTGATAGATGTGGTAATCCACCCGGCTGGCCGCCCACATGGCCCCGATGCCCATGGCCGCATACAGCAGCTGCGGCCGCACATAGGCCCAGGCATCGCCCCTCCGGTACAGCGCCACCGCGCTGCTGGCACTGTACAGCATTACCAGCCCAAAGCCCACCAGCGTGAGCACCAGGATCAGAAACGGCAGGTCCATGGCGGGCAGCGGACGCAGCAGTCCGCGCCGGGCCCGGGCAGGCACAGCGGCCCTGTGCATCCTCATCACCTCCGGCAGTCCTTTTGGTCTATTGTACGCAGGCCGCCGGGCTGTTAGTCATAGCCGCAGACCCTGCCCGCATAAACTGAGCCGGAAAAGGAGGTGCTGCCATGTCCCGGCCCGAACCCCTGCGCACCCTGCCGGAGCAGGCGTTCCGCGCCCGTGCCCGGCTGGTGGCGCTGCTTTTGTGCGGCATCTGCTTTGCAGGGCTTATTGCCCGGCTCTACTGGCTGCAGCTGGCCGCCGGGGACTGGTACACCCGGCGGGCACTGGGGCAGCAGCTGCGGGACACCGTGGTGCCCGCCGACCGAGGCCGCATCTACAGTGCCGACGGCGTGTTGCTGGCGGCCAACAGCAGCTGCTGGACCCTGCGGGCCAGCCCGCGGGAGATGCCTGCCGACAAACTGGAGCTGGCCGCCCACGGTCTTGCGCAGATTTTGGAGCTGGACGAAGCCGCCCTGCTGGAAAAGTTCCGGGACCGCGCCTCCAACGACTGTCTGCTGCGCTACCGGGTGGAGCGTTCCATGGCGGATGCCGTGCGGGATTTCTGCGAGGAAAACGACATCACCGGCATCCGTATCAATCAGGACAGCAAGCGCTGGTACCCGCAGGGGGAGTTTCTGGCGTCGGTGCTGGGCTTTACCAATGTGGACAACGCCGGAGTGAGCGGGCTGGAGCTGGAATACAACGAGCAGCTCACCGGGCAGAACGGCGTGGTGCTCACCGCCGTGAACGCCTGGGGCTACACGCTGGAGCAGAGCTACGAGACCGAGCAGTTCCCGGTGGAGGGCAGCAGCCTGTGGCTGACCATCGACGCCAACATTCAACATTATCTCGAAAATGCGTTGAATTACGCCGTACAGGAACACCATGTGGCCGCCCGTGCCGTGGGCATCGTGCTGGACGTGAACACCGGGGCCGTGCTGGCCATGTCCACCACCCCGGCCTACGACCCCAACCAGCCGCGGGTCCTCTACGACGAAGCTGCCCGCGCCGCCGTAGATGCCCTCTCTGGGGAGCAGCGGACGGCCGCCCTGCAGCTGGCCCAGCAGACCCAGTGGCGCAACAAGGCCGTGAGCGACCTGTACGAACCGGGCAGCGTGTTCAAGCTCATCACCTGCGCGGCCGCGCTGGACGCCGGAGCCATCACTCGGAACTCCAGCTTTTATTGCGGGGAGTCCATCTCGGTGGCGGGCACCCGGTTCCACTGCGCCAACCACAAGCGCCACGGGACCCAGACCGTGACGCAGGCGCTGGAAAATTCCTGCAACCAGAGCTTTATCCAGATCGGAGCGCGGCTTGGCAAGGAGGCCTTCTGCGATTACTTTGCCGCCTTCGGCCTGCGGGAGCCCACCGGCATCGACCTGCCCGCCGAGCCGAAAAAGAGCCTGTACTACACCGCCGACCGTATGGGGCCGGTGGAGCTGGCCTCCTGCGCCTTCGGGCAAAGCAGCAAGATCTCCTATCTGGAAATGGCCGCCGCCGTGTGCGCAGTGGTCAACGGCGGAAAACTGATGCAGCCCTACCTCGTATCGGACATTCTGGCCCCGGACGGCACGGTGCTGGAACACCGGGACCCCGTGTGCAAACAGCAGGTGATCCAGCCGGAGACTTCCGCCGTCATGCGGGAGATGATGGAAGCCGTTGTTCTGTACGGCGGCGGACGCAACGCGCAGATCTCCGGCTACCGGGTGGGCGGCAAGAGCGGCACCAGCCAGAAGCTGGACAGCGCCGACGAAAAAGCCCGCATTGCCAGCTTTGTGGCCGTGGCGCCCATCGACGACCCGCAGTTTCTGTGTCTGGTCTGCCTGGATGAACCCCACAGCTGGACCACCGCCGGCGGCAGCCTTTCGGCCCCGGTGTGTGCCGAGGTGTTGGAACAGACGCTGGTGTACAAAGGCGTGCCCCGCGCCGCCGCAGACGTCCCCGCCGAGCAGACCGCTGCCCTGCCGGCAGACGGGGACAGTACGGATGGGGCGTAACCCCTCTCCGTCATCGCCTGCGGCGATGCCAGTTCCCCCAAGGGAGGAGCTTTTGACGAAACGGGAAACTTTTCCGTATAAACAAAAAGCTCCCCCTTTCGGGGGAGCTGGCAGCCCGGAGGGCTGACTGAGAGGGTTCTGATCAGTTCTGATGCGGCTGCTCGCGGAACACGATCTCGCCGGTCTCGCTGTTCATGGATTCCACGATGGCAAGGCTCTCCAGCTGGATGCCCTTGCTGCGGATGAGCTCACCGCCCTGCTGGAAGCCTTTTTCCACGGCGATGCCGATGCCTTCCACGGTGGCACCGGCCTCCTGTGCCAGCTCCAGCAGGCCCATCAGGGCACAGCCGTTGGCCAGGAAATCGTCGATGATCAGCACATGATCCTCTGCGGTGAGGAACTTTTTGGACACGATGACGTTGTAGATCTTTTTGTGGGTGAAGGACTGGATCTTGGTCTCGTAGTTGTTGTAGTCCAGATTGATGCTCATGGACTTTTTGGCAAACACCACCGGCACGTTGAACTCACTGGCCACAATGGCGGCAATGCCGATGCCGCTGGCCTCGATGGTGAGCACCTTGTTGATGGGCTTGCCCGCAAACAGGCGCTTCCACTCCCGGGCCATCTCGCGGAACAGCGGGACATCCATCTGGTGGTTGATGAAGCTGTCCACCTTGAGCACATTTCCTTCGCGCACAATGCCGTCTGCGCGGATACGATCTTCCAGCATCTTCATAAGCAGTCTTTGTCCTCCAGCCTTTTTCCATTCCGGGGCACAAAGCTGTGCCCGCAACCTGTATGTATTTTACCTAGTATAACGGAAGTGCCTGCCTTTGGCAAGTGGCTTTGTGCCCAAATTTGAAAAAATCCGGGCTGCATCTGCGTGGGCTTTTTCCAAAAGCATGCCTATGGCAAAAAGCACCGAAACTCCGCAAAACAGTCCTGTAATTTTTGGCTTTCGGCGCTCTTGTGCTTTGCTGATTTTTGAGTATACTTGGAAGAAAGACCGGTGCCTGTACGCCGATCGGAGGAGAGGGAGAACGGTTATGAAAACGGGACTTATACTGGAAGGCGGGGCTATGCGCGGCATGTTCACCGCCGGTGTTCTGGATGTGCTGATGGAGCACGGCATCGCGGTGGACGGTGCCATCGGTGTTTCGGCGGGAGCCGTGTTCGGCTGCAACTATAAGTCGCACCAGATCGGGCGCACCATCCGCTACAACACCGAATACTGCAAAGAT
>ULRH01037285.1_pt1 | contig 13166 bp, 23 predicted proteins | sample 1955271 | NCBI WGS metagenome assembly ULRH01 (sample SAMEA4835677, study PRJEB28245) | human gut metagenome | biome: gut microbiome; material: fecal sample | place: Denmark | collected 2008 | reverse complement strand
AAGAGTTTTTTGCGCTATTTTTAATGTTTTTTTCAAATAAAAAGAATCTCGTTTTAATTGCCAGCCCGAATCTTGGTTCTTGTTTTATAATAAAAACTTTGTCAAGAGGTGACAGTTTGTAGTTGATAAATTTTTCCAATTCTGCAATCTGTTGTCTAATTTCTTCTGCTTTTTTTAACTCTAATAAATCCACCTATTCCACCTCCTCAATTTCAATTCCCTCGCAGTTGAACACCCAGCCTAAATCAGCATCTTCTAGCTCTTTGCAGGTGAATTTGGTTTTAAACCGATACCACTCGCCACACCAGAAAGTTTTGTCGCCTTCCTTACATAGAATCTGAGCATGGTTTTTGCGATTTCTTGCTTTTGGCATAGAAATCCGATACCGCTTTTCTTCCTCTACCTCATAGCCGAACTGGTGCATGTTGACGAGAGTTTGGATTACTTCGAGTTCCTCGGACATCAACCAATTCTCAAAATCATTTGCTAAGTCTTTGTCGTAATTTTCAACAGCTTCGCAGATACATTGAAATAGTTTTATTTCAAAATCGTCCTTATGTTCCTCATACCAATCCGCCACGTACTGCGGCACCACTGGTTTAGGGAAGAATGAGTCATATAAGTCCTCAGCGTAAGCTACCGAAATGCGTGCTATCTTTGATAGTTTTTGTACTGCTTCGTCTTTTGTCATTCTACTTTCTCCCTTAATCAACATTTTTAAGTTTTACAGGCACCCACATTTTAGGGTTGTAATTGATCTCATATTTGTATTTTGAAACATTCGGTACTTCAACATCTTCTACTACATAAGAGACATTATCTGACAAACCGATAATATGCTTTTGATATTTGTTCTTATCGTTTTCTACAACAATTTCAAGTTGTTTATCATGAGTATCAGCCTTGATGGACATCCTACCGCTCATTTGGAACATTACGTCATTTGTAATAGCATCAATCACCGTTACTTTTCGAACAACATTAAAGTTATCCGACTCTAGAGATAAATTTCCAGATACTCTACTTGCCTCTGAGCAACCAGTTAAAAATAATAAACCACTTACAGCAATAATTGCCATTGTACTTAATTTGTTCATTCTTCTACCTCTTCCATCTCCACTGTATACATCCTAGAATTGCGATATTTAACACCTCTCAAACGATGTAGCTCGTTGATAGCGTCGTTTTTGTTGCTAAAAATATGCTCACTGCCTGGCATATTGTCAAAGTACACGATAACTTTGTATTTCATGTCATCCCTCACTTCTTTCTCTATAAATTACTGTGGCAGTGTATTGCACAATTCCATAATCCATATCAATGTTACAAGCTGTTCTAACATCCAGCAATTCGAATCCATTTCCTTCAATCCATTCATTGATAGTTTCATCTAACTGGCTAGATTTATTATTAGTAATAAATATCTTTACTTTGCGCATAGTTCTACCATCTTTCTTAATAATTCCTCGTCCGGTAACTGCTCCAGTGTTAGAATACGGTTGAGTTTCTTTGCGTTGATACCTAGCTTGATTGCCACTGCACCTTTCTTTTGATGTGTGGTATAAAACCAATGTCTAAAATACTCCACACGTTCTAACACCGTTACCGGTTTCTCGTATGGCTTTGGTGCGTATTTAACACCAGCCATACGATCATTCCACCGTTTTACCATTTTCTTTATCCTAGTTTTTTTATTAATCAATTTTGAATATTATTCTGTGGTTACCGAGTTACCGTATTTTTCCAAAAACTTGTTAAAAAATGTTCTTTTCTTTCTTTATTTTTACTACAAACCCTATAACTATAGTATTTCATACTATAGTTATATATATATTTATACTTTTATTATTATTTATGGTAACTCGGTAACCTATATAGTATAAAGCCAAGAGCCACAAGGGTTTGAATAGGTTACCGTATTTTTTTTTTACGGTAACCTACGGTAACTTTTTAGCCAAAAGGTTACCGTAAGCTTTAGTTGGTTACTTTGTTACGGTAACCTTTTATTTTGTTTTTTTATTCAGAACAATCTTCATTACGGACATAACCTTTAAAGGTTTTTCCGTTTCGTTTAAACGGGCGTTTCTCCCACTCTGGCAACCCATCGACAATGATGCTGATCTTACGAGATAGTTTTCTGTCGCTAGAATTTCTCATGAAAAGGTTATACATGATTTCACGAGTAGAAACCTTAGACATTCTGCTATCTCCTTTTTCTAATTCAGAATCATTATCGAAATAACGTTGTGTATACTGATGTTGTTTTTGGATAGACCACGAATCCCATTCTTTAGGCACGGGCATGTCCAAATATTCGAGCACTTGTATCTCTACTTCGTCTCGATACATAAACTGTTCACGGTATTCATTTAATTCATCCTCAGTAGCATCATTAAACATGAGCGGATGTCCATTTTTGTATAGAGTGACTGCTTCGCCCCAAATTTGTTTAACAACTTCCTCTTTCATCTCCATTGGGTGCTTGACTTGCTTGTCCTTGTTAACGAGGATAGGAAGAAAACGACGTTCGCCGGTTTTGTCTTTTAAATACTCACGCTGATTCGTAGTTCTTGCAAGAGCGAAATTTTTTGCAAATTCTTCAGTCCGTCGCATATACGGTTTACGAAATCTAAGGCTTGTTTTTGAGATGAAAGCCTTAGTCTCAGCAAATGACATACGCTCACTAGCCACCATCTCATCATCATTGACGATTAAAGCTTTTAGCATAATGTCGTAATTGTCCTTGTTGGAGAAATCAGTAACTGCATCGGTATACCATTGTCCACCTATTTTTTGAAGAAAGGAGGTTTTACCAACACCTTGCCCGCCGACCAAATCGAGAACATAGTCGACTTTTGCATAAGGATCATAAACTTTAGCCACCGCACATACCAGCCACATCTTAGCGATTTTGGAGGTGATAGGTGTATCTTCGGCACCTAGATAGACTTGCAGGATGCGACTTACACGCTCTCTACCATCCCATTCTTCAGCAGCTTTTTCCATATAATCTTTAACCGGATTGTAGAACCGTTCGGAGAAGAATGTTTCCATACCATCAAGCATAGCTTGACCAGAAAAAGCGACACCTAAGACATCTTCAAAGTAAACTTTAACAACAGAATCAAAGTTTGATGGTAACTCGCCTTTTTTTAAAAAGGTGTTCCCGATTTTTATATCCTTTGTAATCTCGTGTTCTTGCGAGAACTCGTTGTGTTTTAGATAAATGCTTAACTGGTCGTCCGATTTAAAAGCCTTTAGAACATTACTTGGACTATTAGATTTGATGTTTCCATCTTTGTTTAGCGTCATCTTTGCGTTCGTATCTATACTTATTACATTACCGATTGTTATCACCTCCTATCTTTCTTGATCATACTTTCTACAGTCCTATCGACTTCTCTAGTGCTTAGAGGATTTGGGCTGTTGTTATTTGCAATATGGGCAAGCTGAAGGACAAGTTCATCATCGACTGCTCTAATGAGCATTCCTCCGACGAAACTAGCTAATTTGTCATTCCGCCCGCCTTCGTCACCAAAACCTACTACTATGGTTTCAAATAAGTCTGTGGTATTAGTCCTCTCACGAGTATACGTCCTATTCTTAAGAGCCCTTAAACCATCAGCACCATCACCTTTAAATCCATTGGTAAGCTGATACTGTCTTTTGATAGCTGCGATAAGTTCTTTCGATGGCGTTACCATCGTGAGACCTTCTTTTGATTTCTCTAGATCCCACTCGTAAATACCTTTGTCTGTCGCTGAAGGTGCTACGAGAACATAATTATTTTCGTGAGCTTTGATATCAACGCCGGGGAGAAAACCTATCATTTGAGAGATTGGGGCATCATCCCTTTTAAAGTAGAATAGATGTTTCCCACCACTTGCGGTTTTCGCTTGTAGAGTAGGTTCTATTAAATTCAAATAAGGCCATTTCTTTAAAGAATCAAACCCGTTATTTTTGCCATGCTTGTCAATATCAACGACGAAGAAGTTAGTCGTCCTTAGTGCAATATTTGCGTTTGGAAAACCATCCCAAAAACCGCTAATTTCTTCTTCGGTCATTGCTGGTTTATCAGCAAAGTCGATTAAAGGGCGTTTACTCTTAGGGTGGATTGGGATGACTGAGAAACCCATTTTTTGATATTTCAAAGCGTAATCTTTCATGCTAGCCATCACATTCACTCCTCTTGACAGACATAGACCAGTTCTTGAACGAGTAAGTTGTGGTGATATTCTGTTTCCGTCGTTTTTAAGTATTTGAGCATTTCGCTAAACGCTTCATCGTATGTCGAAAACGGACCAATATCTTTGTCTGTTGTATCTACTACCCAAAAACGCCCGTGTTTTAGAAAGGGAGGTCTTCGTCAGAGATATCCATTGGGTTACCGTTTCCAAAAGGTTGTGAAACATCTTCCTCAAGGTCATAATTTCGGTAAACTTTATCGCCTTTACCTTGTGTTTCTGTGATCACAAGGTTGTAGTAAGATCCTACTGCCTTACGTTGGAGTGACTCTTCCAAATCTTTCCCATCTTGTTCAGTTCCTTGCATGTTGTCTCCGGCAAGGACAAGAGCCTTGATAAAGAATTTCATAGTGCGTTCAACAGACCATTTAATGTCTTTGCCATTCCATTCAGAAAGCGTTCCGAAACTTGCGTATTCGGTGCGCCCATCATAATCACCGCCACGAATTTCAAATTGGTAAGAGATGCTTTCCCATCTGCTTTCAGATACGTTGAATTTAGCATCTTTTAAAACGACTGGATAAGTACCCACTGGAATCGGAGCTGGTCCGTTTGCACTGTCTTTGCGTGGGTCGAAACCTTCTTTTTTAATTGATTTTGCGATATCTAGTAAGCTCATTTGTTATTCTCCTTTGTGTGTTCTTGTCTTTTAAAATAGATCTGCATCGTTAGTAGCAGCAGCTTGTTTTTGTGCTACTTGTTTAGGTTGCTTATTTTCTTGTTTGTTTTCTGCTTTTTGTTGCCTAGGCGACTCAACAGCACCTCGAATAGTGGTAAGGATTTTAAGAATAGCCTTGTCGTCAACTTGGTCAGCGTAGTAAGTTTTACGTTTTCGGTCGACGCTACGGTTGTAGTTGTTCCCAATTTTTTCGGTGTGGATCATCAAATCCGAGTTACCATTGATCAGATTGACATATTTATCTTTAAGACTTGGTTTGTCCTTGGTAGCATTACCCTTGTCATCGTATTCTGAAACTTGACGACTAATGTAGATAACATTCATAGGTAGGGCCTTTAAATCGATAACTAATTCTGTGATAGCTTGGTTGAAGAAATCATAACCTTTACCATAAGGGATTTCTGAAAGTGATTTTAAGCGAGGATTACCTTTTGGTGTCAGTTCGTCACAAACTGCAATCTTAATCATTTCAATAACATCATCGATAACGTCGATGACTACTGTTTCGTAAGTGTGTTTTTGTGTTTGAAGTGCGAGCAAAACTTCTCCTAACTGCTTGATTACTGAGTTAGTGATTCGACCGCTAGAATCCTTGGCGTTGACTAGCTGAATACTAGGCACGCTATTAGCTTCAGCATTCCCGTCCGTGTTCAAAACAATAGGATTAGGAAACTCATTAGCTAAGTAAGATTTACCGCTCATGGTTTCCCCGTAAATAAAGTAATTGCGAGGTGTATCTTTTGGGATACGTGGTTTATTCTCTGGTAAAGTAAAACTCATTATTTCTCCTTATAATAAAATTCGATAACATTCACATCATGTTGTTGTCTGCTCCCAGTTATTCGCCAAAGAAGTTGCCGGTAATCGTCATACTCTCCAGATTCTTCATCGACCGGATCAAGGACAACAATCGTGTGGTATTTGTGTTGCAAGCCATCCACTCCTACACCTAGCACTTGGCTAGTGGCTACGACCACTTTTTTGTCAAGACCTTCTTGGGCATCTCCTGTCCATATACCAATATCTTGGTGTCTCTCATGGATGACATTTACAACCTGCTTGGACTTGCTGACAATCAACATGTCGTGAGGGGCTCTCTCAATCAAACCGTCAATAGTGAGCATGAGAGGGGTGTCTTTGTTAACTGCTTTCAATTTTGGGAAATCAACGTCGACACCAGTTTGGGTAAGATAACGTTCAAATGTTTTTCGGCCAAACGACTGTTTAGCCATTGCATATTTACCATTGGCTTCAACAATGTTGTGTTCTTTAAAAAAAGCTAGTTTCTCTGGATTTCCTGCATGGATGGTGTTTTTAAAAAATTTGATCTCGAAGCCGTTATTTTCTTTGGCGTTTTCGATTCCTTCGATTTCTTCCCATCTAAAAAAGTTTGGGAGATGACTAATATAACTTTCATAATCTCTGAAATCTTCCCATTTCTCTTTTGAGTAAGAGAATCTATCGTATACCATCTTGCCGTGTTGTTTTTGCCAATCAAATTTTCGATTAGGCTCTGCATGTCCAAATATGGTTTTTTCTAGTGGATAAAAATTTTGGCCTTTTTTTCGAATAGGTGTGGCAGATAAACCAATAGTGTATTTGCGTTTTATTTTGCGGTATAAGGCTATTTGTTTATCAGACGACATATTCTGCCATTCGTCAATGATAAGTAAGTCACAATCTAAGCTAGATCCTTTTTTAAGCATGTTTTGCAGTTTTCTGTCAGTTTGGATAATAAAAGTTACATCGTCATCAAAACCAAACGCTTCAACAGATTCTTCCCAACCTTTTAAAATAGAGAGCCGATTGTTTAGGATCACGATTTTTTTAGCACATTTATGCTTAGCAATAGCTAGGGCACAAAATGTTTTACCACGACCACCCAAAGCCTCTAGGAATATTCCAGGTCCTACTCTGTCACTCCTTTTAACTGCTTCAGCTTGCCATTTTCTAAGTGTGATTGCTATATGCACTCACCACCTTTCCGATATCTTGGACGACCTCTTCTATGTCGTTTCGCATAGCCCAAAACAAGCCTAATCTTGCAGCAGCTCTAACGTCTTGGTGATGGGATTTTCCAAATTTCCAAAGCCCTAGTTTTTTTAATAAGGAATTTGGTATATCTGATTGATACCCAGCATTACGCTGAAGGATAGCGTCTGGGAATAAGATTTGAAATAGTGCGATGGTTTCTAAAACGCTGTTATCTTTTGCGAGGTCATTATCACGAGCTTCGTATTTTTCAATAACAACGATATCCGGTTTTAGAAAACGCCCTTCGTTCTCATACCAACTACGGATATCCTTAACACTGTATCCAACTACCCAATGTTTGATTAATCTTGCGTTGTCTAGCAAGACGATACCATTGGTGCTTGTTTCCGCCTTGGCCGAAGATGGATCAATTGCAAGAATTCTCATCGGATATTTAAATTCCACCTTTCTTCAATGTGAGCACCTCGGATGGTTGCGCCGCTCTCCAAGAGTTTTTTAATTTCTTTTTTATCCGGCTTGTAGCTAACGATTTGATATTTTTTAGGAAGTTTATCTTCATCCACTACTACCGCTTTAGATTTACGAAAACCGACTTTGAAAAGTGTGGTGTCTAACTTATCGTGCTGGGTTAAATTCATAGCGTCCGAAATGCTATTTTTAATCCTCTCGACTGCTTTTTCTTCACTTGATTTCAAGGTTTGTAGTCGCTTGATTTCGGCTTTATAGGCTTCAATTCGTGCGTCTTTGTTTCGAATAACCTTGATACAGTTTTCAATTTTTTCTGAGAAATCATGTTCCCAATCAATCGAATCTAGGGTGTCGAGTTTTGTTTCATCATCGACATCCATTTCATCGATTTCTAAGAAGATTCCCGTTAGTTCATATAGTTTTGCCATTTTATTTAATGCCTTCCCTCCCACCGCTTCAATTATTTAATTAATTATTTTTCTCAAAAATGCTTTGATTTCGTCTTTTGTAACTTCGTTACGTTCTGTGCGTTCGAAGTCCGAGCCGTCAAGTTTAGTTACGTTGTATTCAACCTCTACGATAAGCACTTCGCACCCAAACGCTTCGGCTAGTTTGTCAAGCTCGGTTTTTTGTTCTTCGTATGGTTCAACCGGCATAGATAGAGCGTTGTTTAAATCTTCACTGAAGCTCGCTTCGAATGCTAGACTGCCTCTGTCTTTGTAGTCTCCAAGGAACGCATCTTCTTCAGCGCTGTAAAATACGACTAGTTTATTGTTTTCTTTCATGATTATTTTCCTTCACCTTCGTTATATTTTTTAAAGCTCAATGTCAAACCTGCGATACCAACAGTGATAACTGCTAGACCAAGAGTTGACATGATGCCCTCTTTCTCACCAGTATGCGGTAGAACACCACCGTAAACCGTCGTATTTTCCACCTCTTTTGGCTCAGAATCGAGCTTATAAGTTACTGTGGTAGATTGTGCCACTTTGCCATTAGGACGCTCTACGCTCGTTTTAGGGGCGTTTTCTGGCGTGCTAGGTTTTTCTGGTGTTGGTTTAGTTGGTTCCTCTGGGATTTCCAACTCTGGCAAGTCCAAGATAGGTGCATCGTTTGGCACCACTCCACCTTCAAATGGTGGTAGCTCACGTTCTTCTGGAATACCAGGGATACCACCTTGGAACTCTGGCTTATCATGTACTGGGGCTTCATTAGGAACTGTTCCGATTGGCTCAGTGTACTCTGGCAATTCTCGTACCTCTGGAATTCCAGGGATGCCACCCTCAAATTCTGGGATGTCAACTTTAGGTGCGTCGCGTGGAATTTCAAAGGTTGGTTCTGGTTTGTTTTCACCGCTTGCGTCACCACGACCACCAACCAAGTGAGCAGTGCTCTTAGAAATAGCCCCATCATTTTCGGCTTTCAACTCAACCTTATTGGTTGGATTGGTGCTATCCTTGACTGCATTAGTCAATTTAGTCTTGTACCAGATGTAAACCATACGGTCTAATCTGTCCATTTTTACTTCAAACCCGTGGTCTGATTTAGCCATTGACTTGATAAGTTCCATTGCTGACCCTTTATCCGTCCAAGGCTCAACGCTATCAACATAATTCATCACAAAGTAATCATCGACTAGTTTTTGGTTATCTGACATAGTGTCAATCAACGTTACATAATTTAGGACACGGCGTGCATAGTTAACACGAATAGTCCAGTCAATCACAGTTGGGTCATCCTTGTCTTGGCTACCCCATTTAGAGATTAATTCGTCTGAGCCAATTTCTTGCTCTTTCCCAATATTGGCAGTCACAACTGTCCCGTTGAAGTTGACTGTCACAGGCTTGCCAGATTCAACCGCATCCGTCCACTTAGCATCTAATTTAAGAGACATTTGTTTGTTCAATGGATGACTAGCAAAATAATTATTGAATACAGCAGTCACGGTTTGACTAGCTACATCAGTAGAAGCCTTACCAACTACAGCATTGTCAGGATTTGTCACATCGAAGCTATAGTTAGTTTGGAAAGTGATTTCTTTTGGAAGGTCAAATGTGACTTTATCCCCCTCATTAATAGGTATATCATCGGCAAATTTTACATCCTTGTACTCGACTGTGAAGCCAGAATACTTACCGTCACCGTTTGATTGGTCGATAGCAACGTTAGGATTTTCTACATGGATGTCAGTACCTTCTTTGGTGACAACGGTATTAGGTGTTTCTACTGGTGTAGTTGTTTCTGCCATTGGTTGGGCAACTGGCGCTGTTTCTGCGACTGGTTCTGTAACGGGTGCTGATTCCACCACTGGTGCTACTGGTGTTTCTGTAGCGACCACTGGAGCTGATTCTGACGGTGTAACAGTTACGTTGCCCGCATTGTCAGCAGTATAGACATTAGACACCGCTGGTTGAGTATCTGCCACTGGTTGTGTTGTTTCGTCCGCTGATACTTGACCAGCTCCAATCGATAGAGCTGTGGCAAGCGCGAGCGTGCCGCAAAGTCCGAATGCTTTGCTTTTTGTGAATCCTGGTTTAGCTACTGTTTGAGTGTTGAGTGTTTTCATGGTATACTCCTTATAGATGTTATTTCTTGCACAGGCCCTTACCTGTGCTTTTTTTAGTGCCTTCAACGTGCACCCATAGCCCCACCGCAGAATATTTCAATGTTTTGTTAGACTGTAAATGGGAATATTAGGAAAAAAGTAATTTAGTAAAGATTTTTTTGGGGAAAGGTATAAATTACACTCCACGGCAGGGCCATGGCTGCACGCTGAAAGATTGATGATCTATCTATCGTTAAGATACTTAGCGGCTAGATAACGCTCACGTCTCTGACGTGCTTCATATTTCTGGTCGTTGATTTCTCGTGGTGTCCATACTGGCTCGAAGAAGTATTCTTGTTGCGGTTGTTTTTTTGACCAAATCCAGTTAAATAGTTTTGATGGTTTCATTTGTTTATTTCCTTTCGTGATACAATTGAGTTATCCCAAATGAAGGGAGGTGGAATTATGAGCGAACAATTCGATGCATTTAAACAAGCAGCTGACAAGGCACTAACCGAATTTGCGGGCGGTTCTGATGCTATCGTCAAACTTGTTGATGAATTACTCAAAGCCCAAGCAGTTGATCTTGAAACTTCATTCAAGCTTCAAGAAGTTGATAAGCTTAATGCAAAGATTTCTAAACTCGAGAGCCGAGTTGCTGAATTGAATGATCAACTTTCTCGGCACGATAAGTAGCTTCATTCAACTGTTTTAAAGCAAATATGCGCCCTTGTTCAGCACTGGCATAGAATGCTTTTCTAGCTTTAATCCATTCCTCTAGCAAGTCGCTAGGGGTTTTTGTTATTTGCCGTGAATACGGCCATCTTGTTGGCCTCATGTTGTATTGTATTTCCTTTCTTCTTTCCCTAACCGCACTAGAGAGCTAGTGAGGTTTTTTAATTCATATATAATTTAAGGAGACTTATGAATATCAAATCGTTGTAGTTTCAGGTAGGTATTGCTTATATCTCCTCGCTAGCTCACTGCTACGGCTAGGGATATGTGCTAGGCAATCTCTTGCCAATTATTGTTAAACCAATCTCTTACGGCGTCCCGTGGGTATCTGATTTGACTCCCTCGCCCTTTGTCGATTTTCGGGAAACCGTCAAGGTTGGTTATTCGTAAAAATTCTGTGTAGTTGCCAATTCCAAGCATTGACTGGCACTGTTTAGCAGTTAAAATCATGGGTAGCGTTTCGTCTAAGTCGAACGCTTTTGTTTTGTCTGCTATCACTGCCGTCAGCATGCTATCGAACTGGTCAGCTAGTGGTTTGAATGGGTTGTCCATTTAACCAACTCCTTTCGGTAATTGTTCGTTTTGCGAACAAGCGTTTTTTTAATTCTTCGTTTTGCGAAGAGATGAAATGTCGTAACGTTTCGACTTTTGACAACGTTGTCACATTCATGGATGTTACTGTTCGATAGTTGGTAAAACTCCGATAGCTTTCAACTTGTCGTATAGGAAGCGTCGTCCTAATTGCGTCCAGACTGTTGTAACATTGCTATGAATTTTGCCATCCTTGCCCATGTAGTCGAATGTTCGGCTTGAGATATAGCCTTTACCAAGGTATTTGGCATATAGTACCCACTGACCATTGACAATGCGTTGGATACGCTCTTGTTTTAAGAGTTGATTCATCTTGCGTGCTGAAATGCCATAGTCTTGAGCGATTTGAGTGATAGTTAAACTATCTTTGGTTTGTAAAATCAAGTCTAGGTAATCAGCATTTTTATTCGCTTCTTCCAACTCAATCAAGAGGTTTTCGTTTTGGCTTTCCAAGAGTTTGATTTTCTTATCAGCCATTAGCAATGCTCTTGCCATGATTTTCTCTGGGCTATTGAAGTCTTTTTCTACTTGGATGAAGTATTCTCTAACCTCGTGCCCCTTACTTGTTTTTGACATCATAGCTAGATGTTCAGCCATTCGGATTGTGACAGCATAGTCTTGCAGTTCACGAACGGCACCGTTATTTACAAGCGTAGTTCCAACTACACTTGTAAAATCTTCGTTCTCTTTAAACATTTTGAAGTTTTGCTCAGCCCACTGACTGAATCGAGTTTTTACTTCTAAGCTTTTATGTAACTGTCTTGCACTAACTACTGGCTCTTGATTTTCATTTAAAGTTATATTGATTAAATTGTTCATGTATTATCCTTTCTGAATTCGTCTAAACTGACATCTAAAACGTCAGCGATTTTCACCATTCTACTGAAAGAAAGGTCTCTCTTTCCGATGTTCATCAACGTGTTATAGCTGATACCAGTCTTTTCAGCTAACTCTGTGACTGTCATTCCTCTGTCAATAAGTAACTTGCTTAAAGTTTTTTTCATGTTCACTCCCAAAACACAATATATAGTCTTTTATTGTATTGAAAACACAACATATTGTGTTATTCTATCCTTTCTGATATAATTGATTCATGACAAATGATTAAATAGGGCCTCTCATCTCCTTATGAAAATCGCTAGTCAAATATTATGGAAAGGGGAATTAATATGTCTACTACAAAAAAATTTGACTTAGTTGGTGATATAGCATTCTTTGCCACAGAAATTGATAATGATATTGCTATATCGACAGCGGCTGGAACATACTTTGGAAAATTACTTCCTGATAATCCTGATGAAGCTTATGATGGTATAAAAAATTTTTTAGAGTTTCGTAAAAATTTAGGCCATACTTTCGACGGCGACGACCCACTCGAAGCTATTCTCTTAGTAGATGTCACTTTGGTTACTAGTCCAAATCAAAAAATAACGATGCCATTTGTTTATTTGTTTATTGACCAAATAATTGGCGTCTCATGTGGCAAAATCTAAGATTAGAAACATTTGCTAGTCTTTTAGAATCAATCGTTATATTCAAAATAGCGTTTGATTCTTTTTTCTTTCCACTATACGGATATCGTTTTGGTTTCATGTTTGCTCCTTTCTATTTTTGATATAATAGTTTTAAAAAATAATTGGAGTTTTATTGTGGAAGTTCTATCAAACAAAGCGCATTGCTTAATCAAAACATTTATTAAAATTCGGAAATCTAACAAACGGGGTCGAATTTACTACAAAGAAAATAAAGAATTAATAGATAATAACGATATTTTTATTCAGGAGCTTTGCGACAAAGGCTTATGCGTCAAAGACGTTTCTGGCGACGTAGGCCTCACGAAGAAAGGTCTTTATTATCTGCCAGAATACAAAGCATTCATGAAACGGACGCTATTAACTTCTTTATGGCT
>ULRH01033149.1_pt1 | contig 13372 bp, 9 predicted proteins | sample 1955271 | NCBI WGS metagenome assembly ULRH01 (sample SAMEA4835677, study PRJEB28245) | human gut metagenome | biome: gut microbiome; material: fecal sample | place: Denmark | collected 2008 | reverse complement strand
ACGATTCACGGCAGTCCGTAGGGGCCGGGCATGCCCGGCCCGCAACCTTGTTATGCCCGCCGTCAACGGGCTGAACCCTTCCGGCCTGCTCCGCGGCCACCTCCCCTGATGGGGAGGCTTCTCTCGCGGGCTTCGCCCGCGCAAAAGGCGCCCCACACAGTGAAGAGCTGGCCGAGCTTGCGAGGCCTGAAGGGTCCCGACGGGCCTTGCGTGGCCGCCCATCAACGGGCATTCACCCACTAACTCCTGCGGCGGCCTGGGGGCAGGCCGCCCTACGTACCCCTTTTAAGTTGGCTTGTAGGGGAGGGGTCTTGACCCCCCGCGGGGCGTCGGGGACGCCGCCCCTACAGCCTTTACCACTACCTTTTTGCCTGTTGTAGGGGGGATTCATCCCTCTCGGCAAGGCGTTCCTCACACCTCGATCTTCTCATCCTCGGCAAAATCGCGTTTCGCGGTCTGGCCTAAAATCTCATGCCAGCGCATGGGCGAAATCCCATCCCCCGGACGCTTCGTTGTCAGATTTTCCTCGGTGAAAACCTCACCCGCTTTGATTTCCCGGGCGGCCACAATGCTCTTGCGGGCAATGGCTTTGTTGGGGGCTTCGCTGGCGGTCAGGTGCTTGTGGCCGTCGCCGAGGGCGGCTTCTGCGTGGCGCACGGCCAGCACCATCGCCGCAAACTCGGCGGGGTCCAGGCTGGCCTTCTGGTCGGGGCCGGGCAGGGATTTGTCCAGCGTAAAGTGCTTTTCAATGACCTGCGCGCCCAAAACCGTCGCGGCTACGTCGCATTCCCAGCCGGGCGTATGGTCGGACAGCCCCACCGGCAGACCAAACTGGTCGTACAGCTCGATCATGGCGGTCAGGTTCGCGTCCTCGTAGGGCGTCGGGTACTGCGTGTTGCAGTGCAAAATCGTCACCTCGGGGCAGCCGCCGTCATCCAGCACGCCCAGTGCGTCGGTGATCTCGTCCAGCGTGCTCATGCCCGTGGAGAGCAGCACCGGCGTTTTCTGCGCGGCCATGGCCTCGAGATACGGCAGGTTCGTGATCTCGCCGGAGGGGATTTTTAAAAGCGGCAGACCCAGCGTGCCCAGGAACTTCACGCTCGGCACGTCAAACGGCGCGCTTAAATACTGGATGCCGATGGAATCGCAGTATTCCTTTAATTCTTTATGCGCCTCAAACGAGAAATGCAGCTTGCGGATCATCTCCAGCTGGCTCTCGGCGGCATCGGTGGTCTGCTTCTGGTACTCGGCCTTCTCGGCAAATTTGCTGACCACCAGCTCGGGCACGGCGGTCTGATATTTTACAATGTCCGCGCCGCATTCTTTAGCAACGCGGGCCATCTCCTTGGCCATTTCCAGACTGCCGTTGTGGTTGACCCCGGCCTCGGCTATGATCGTTACAGGCATAGGTAAAAACCTCCGGTTTTTATAGTGAGGAGTGAGAAGTTAGGAGGGAGGAGTTTTTGGTTTCAGCTGAAAGCCCCGTTTTATGTGTCGCTCCTCATTCCTCACTCCTAACTCCTCACTGGTTTACTGCTGATTCTCCAGCTTTCTTCTCATCTTCTCCAGCTCCTCCAGCTGGCCCATGTCCATCCAACTGCTCTCGCTGATGGGATAGACGCCGACCTTCTCCCCGGCCCGGCGGTAGCGCTCGATCACATCGGGGAAACCGATCTTCTCGCCGTCGCGCATTTCCTCCACGACGCGTGGCTCCACCACGTAGACGCCGGTGTTCGTCAAAAAGTCCAGCTCGGGCTTTTCGCGCATGGCGGCAATGCTGCCGTTCTCGCCCAGCTCCACCACGCCGTAGGGCACGGTATAGTGCTTGAACGCGCAGATCATCGTGACCAGGTTGCCGTGGGATTTATGGTACTCATAAATGTCGCCGAAGTCTACATCCAAAAGCGTGTCACAGTTCGTAAAAAAGAACGGTGCTTTGACTTTTCCTTTCAGCAGGCAGAGCCCGCCGCCGGTGCCCATGAACACTTCCTCGTCGGCAAAGTCCACGTTATAGTCCTTTTCCAGTTCATTGAAATAGGACTTGATCATGCCCTTTTTGTAGTTCACGATCATCGTGAAATCGTGGCAGCCGAAGTCCCGGAACCGGTCCATGATCAGCTCGGCAATGGGCTGCTCGCCCACGGGGATCAGCGGCTTGGGCAGAATTTTTGTGTACGGGTACAGCCGCGTGCCCAGCCCGCCCGCCATCATCACAACGGGAATATCGACCTGCTTGCGGTTGTCCAGATCCAGGCCGTGGGCAAAGATGATGTCGGTGATGATGCCGCGCTTGTTCAGGACCGGCAGCGCGTCGATGCAATGCTCCTGCAAAATGCTGCGGGCCTTGCCGCGCTCGGACACCGAGACGCTCAGCGGATGATAGTTGGCCGCATGGTCCACGGTCTGGTCCGGTGTGCCGCCGCGCAGGAAAAACTTGCGGATGTCACCGTCGGTGATGACGGCCTTCAGATGTCCCTCCGGTGCAATAAACAGGATGCGCTGGCCGGTCTCGTCCAGCTTGCGCAGCGTTTCCAGCACCGTGGCGGTGGGCGCAATAAAAAGCTCTTCTACTTTTATCAAGGGTGGTCCCCCTTTGCAATTACTTGGCCCCCTCTGCGAGGGGGCTCCCGCCGCAGCGGGTGGGGGAGAGAGCCTTACGGCTATCCGAAATATTTCGGGCAATGGCAAGGTTCTCTCCCTCCGGCCCTGCGGGGCCACCTCCCTCGCAGAGGGAGGCAAGGGCACTTACAGCCCCAGCACCGCTTCGATCACGCGGTCACAGTCCTCAAAAGACAGGTTCGTGGAGCAGGGCAGGTTGACAATGTACTTGCGGTAGTCCAGCGCCTTGTCCAGACCGTAAGCCTCGTTGCGGGGGTAGTCGGCCTGCTCATGGATGAGCGCCCACACCGGGCGGGTCTGGATGTGCTGCGCCTGCAGCTTCTCGATCACAGTGTCGCGGTCCAGCCCGGAATCCTTCAGATACAGGCTGAAGAACCAGTGGTTGGAGCGGCACTCCGCCTCGCGGAAGGGCAGGATGCGCAGCCCCTTCACGCCGTCCAGCGCGGCCACATAGCGGTCATACAGCGCCTTTTTGTGGGCGATGAAGCCCTCGAGCCGCTCGAGCTGGGCAAGCCCTAAGGATGCCTGCACGTTCGTCATGCGGTAGTTGTAGCCGACCTCATCGTGCAAAAATTGCAGCAGATCGGCCTTGGCCTGGGTGGATAGATGCTTGGCGTGCTCGGCCCAGTCAGCGTGGTTGGACACGACCATGCCGCCTGCGCCGGTGGTGATGATCTTGTTGCCGTTAAAGCTGTAGCAGCCGATGTCGCCGATGGTGCCCGCAAACTTACCGGCAAACGGGCCGTCGGTGCAGCGGGTGCCGAGTGCCTCGGTGGCATCCTCAATGACGATGAGGCCGTAGCGCTTGGCTATCGCCATCAGGCGGGGCATGTCGGCCATATTGCCGAACACATGCACGACCTCCAGTGCCTTGATGTGTGCGCCGGTGGCTTTGTTGTACAGCCTGCCGTCCCGCAGCTCGCAGCGGTTCGCACAGAAATCCTCGACGGCGTCGGGGTCAATGCACAGGGAGTCGTCGCAGCCGATGAAGATCGGCTCCGCGCCGACATAGCGGGTCAGCGGGTTGACGGCGGCGATGAAGGTCAGCGTCGGGACGATGACCTCATCCCCGCGGGTGATGCCGGCGGCCATAGCGGCCAGATGCAGCGCGCTGGTACCGGCGTTGCAGGCCACGGCGCGGGGCATGCCCACGTAAGCGGCCAGCGCTTCCTCGAACTCCGTGACCTTGCCGCCGCTGGTGGACACCCACCCCGACGTGATGGCCTGCCCGGCCAGCTCGGCCTCGCGCGCGCCGAAATTCGGAACCGAAAGAGGAATAAATTCAGACATGGTACTGCCTCCAAACTCTATCCTGGTGCCCGCCGTGCAGCGGCGGACGGAATTTTACAAATATTCTATTTTATTATACCGCGTTTGCAGGATAAGGGCAAGAAAAAGATGTGATGGACTTTCTGTATCTTTCCCCCGGGGAAAGCCCGTTTTCCCGTTGACAAACCTTCTCCCTTGCACTACTATAAGTACTGAATATAAAGTATAAAATAGGGGGTTTACCATGAAATACGGTTTTATCGGCTGCGGCAACATGGGCGGGGCTGTGGCGCGCGCGGTCTGCAAGGGCGCCGGGTCCGGCGATGTGCTGCTGGCCAACCGCACGCCTGCCAAGGCACAGGCGCTGGCGGACGAGCTCGGCTGCGCCTGCGGCACGAATGAGGAGGTCGCCGGCATCTGCGACTTCATCTTTCTGGGCGTAAAGCCCCAGATGATGGCCGATATGCTCGACGAGCTGACCCCAACGCTGGAGGCCCGCGCCGAGAGCCGCCCCTTTGTGCTGGTCACGATGGCGGCGGGCCTGTCGATGCAGCAGATCCGCCAGATGGCGGGCAGCGGCTATCCCATCATCCGCATGATGCCCAACACCCCCGTGGCGCTGGGCGACGGCATGATCCAGTACTGTTCTGACGATGTGGAGCCGGAAAAAATGGCCGAGTGGCTCACCGCCATGGCCCCTGCAGGCCGTCTGGACGCCGTGCCGGAGAGCCTGATCGACGCCGCAAGCGCGGTGTCCGGCTGCGGACCGGCCTGGGCGTACCAGTTCATCGAGGCACTGGCCGACGGCGGTGTTGCCGCAGGTCTGCCCCGTGCCAAGGCGCAGGAGTACGCCGCCCAGATGCTTTTGGGCAGTGCGCGGATGGTGCTGGAGACCGGTAAGCACCCGGGCGAATTGAAGGACGCCGTCTGCAGCCCCGGCGGCTCGACCATTCAGGGCGTGCGCCTGCTGGAGGAGCGCGCTTTCCGCGGTGCCGTGACCGACGCCGTGCTGGCCGCGTTTGAAAAGACAAAGGATTTGGGGAAGAAGTAAGGCCTTCCGAGAATGTAGGGGCGAGCATTGCTCGCCCGCAGACCTGACGGAAAAAAGTGCTTTTCCAGGAAAATACCCCGCGCGGCAGACGCCTGACGGGCGAGCAATGCTCGCCCCTACAAAGCGGTTGCCAAACAGGAATAGAAAGAGAAATTTTATGCGTATCGTCGTTAAAGTAGGCACCAGCACGCTGGCCCATCCCGGCGGGCTGCTCAACATCCGCCACACCGAGGATCTGGTCAAGGTGTGGAGCGATATTCAGAACGCCGGACATCAGCTCATCGTCGTATCGTCGGCGGCCACGGGCCTCGGCGCAGGCAAGCTGCAAATTGAAAAGCCCGGCGACCTTGTCACCAAGCAGGCTGCCGCCGCGGTGGGCCAGTGCGAGCTGATGTATACCTATGACCGGCTGTTCGGCCAATACAACCATACCGTGGCCCAGATGCTGCTGACGTGGGAGGATTTTGACCACGAAAACCGTCTGCACAACCTGCAAAATACGCTGGAGCGTCTTTTGCAGCTGCACGCCATCCCCATCATCAACGAGAATGACCCCGTCGCCTGCGAGGAATACTCTTTGGGCGACAACGACACGCTGGCCGCGCTGGTGGCCAAGTGCATCCATGCCGATCTGGTCGTGCTGATGTCCGACATCGACGGCCTGTACACCGCCGACCCGCACACCCACCCGGACGCAAAGCTCATCCCGGTGGTCGAGGAGATCACGCCGGAAATTGAGATGCTGGCGGGCGGCGCGGGCTCGGCCCTGGGCACCGGCGGCATGCTGACAAAGGTCACCGCCGCCAAGCGTGCCACCGAGGCCGGTGTGGACATGATCATTACCAACGGTGCCCACGCCGAGGTGTTGTACGACATTGTCGAGGGCAAGCCCGTCGGCACCCGGTTCGTGGGCCGCAAGGCATAAGGGAGGTCTGACCCCATGACTACGCAGGAAATCTTGCAGGCCGCGCAGGGCGCAAAGCTGCCGCTGGCGCTGGCCGATGCCGACACGAAGAACGCCGCGCTGGAGGCAATGGCCGTTGCGCTCATCGCCGCGCAGGATAAAATTTTGGACGCCAATAAGCAGGACGTCGAGAACGCCCGCGGGCGGGTCAGCGACGTGATGCTGGACCGTCTGGCGCTGACGCCGGGCCGCCTGACCGACATGGCCAAGGGTATGCGCGAGGTCGCGGCCCTGCCCGACCCGGTGGGCGCAGTGCTGCGCAAAATTGTGCGCCCGAACGGCCTTTTGATCGAAAAAACCGCCGTGCCGATGGGCGTCATCGCCATCATCTACGAGAGCCGCCCCAACGTCACGAGCGACGCCGCCGCGCTGGCCATCAAGGCGGGCAGCGCGTGCATCCTGCGCTGCGGGCGCGACGCCTGGGCCAGCTGCCACGCCATCGTGGAGGCCCTGCGCGCCGGTCTGCGCAGGGTGCGCCTGCCGGAGTGCGCGGTGAGCCTCATCGAGGACACCTCCCACGCCAGCGCCAACGAGCTGATGACCGCGGACGGGCTGGTCGATCTGCTGATCCCCCGCGGCGGGGCCGGGCTGATCCGCGCCTGCGTCGAGAACGCAACCGTGCCCTGCATCCAGACCGGCACCGGCATCTGCCATGTCTACGTGGACAAGGCCGCCGATCTGGAGATGGCCGTGGATATTGTGGAAAACGCCAAGACGAGCCGCCCCAGCGTCTGCAACGCCGAGGAGGCGCTGCTGGTCCACAGGGACGTGGCAGCGCAGTTTTTGCCGATGCTGAAGGCCCGCCTTGTCGATGCCCGCGCCGCTGCCGGCATCACCCCGGTGGAGCTGCATCTGGACGCGCGCGCCGCGGCCATCATCGACGGTGTGCCCGCCGCGCCGCAGGACTTTGACACCGAGTATCTGGATTATAAGCTGAGCGTGGCCGTTGTGGATGACGTCGATGCGGCCATCGCCCACATTGCGAAGCATTCGACCCACCACAGCGAGGCCATCGTCACGGCGGACGCCGCGGCGGCACAGCGGTTCACGACCTGCGTGGACAGCGCGGCGGTCTACGTGAACGCCAGCACCCGCTTTACCGACGGCGGAGAGTTCGGCCTTGGCTGCGAGATGGGCATCAGCACCCAGAAGCTCCACGCCCGCGGCCCCATGGGGCTGGCCGAGCTGTGTACGTATAAATATATTGTGCACGGCAATGGGCAGGTCAGGGGCGGAAGCAGCGCGAAGATGAGCTGCTACACAAACAAATAAGGCTTCCCCCTTGGGGGAAGCTGTCAGCGGCCCCGTCCGCTGACTGATGAGGGTAGACCTTGCCGCTGTAGCCCGTTCACTGGCCGCTATGGCGGGCTTTGCCCTCATCCGGCCTCGGTCGGAGCCTCGGCCCCCTTCCCCCGAGGGAGAAGGCTTCCATAACGCAAAAACACCTGCGTCCGAAAACGCAGGTGTTTTTACTTTACCCAATATTCATATCCACCGGCTTCGAGATCCCCTTGACGCTGCCGGAGCCTGTGTACTGCCATATATTGTGCTTGTAGCTGAAGCTCAGCGTATCGCGGTACTGGGCGATCCAGATGTTGTACTTGCTGATGTTTGCAAAGTTCAGCGCGTTATAGAACCAGCTGGCATAGGAGTAAACGCCCGCGCTGTACCCCGCGCTGCGGATCGTCTCGCAGAAGGCGACGGCGCAGGCCGTGCGCTCGGCGGCGCTCAGGGCGTTGGCGCGCCCGCCGCCGACACTCTCGGTGTCGTAGTAGACGCCCAGCGGCAGGCTGTAGCCGCTGACCAGGCTCAGCACCATGCTGGCCTCCTCGACGGCCTCGGCCTCGTTGATGGCCTGGCTGTAGAAGTAAACGCCGACGCGCAGACCCGCGTTGATCGCGCCCTGAATGTTCCGGCGATAGGTAGAATCCTCGACCAGCGCACCGCTGCCGTAGCCGCGGTAGCCGCAGCGGATGATGGCAAACGTGATGCCGTCCGCCTTGACGGCGTTCCAGTCAATGCTGCCCTGGAACTTCGAGACATCAATGCCGCGGGCCGTGCGGTTCAGTGCGCCGTCCGCCGCAAAGGTGTAGACATTGCCCTGAATGACCTGCTGGCCCGTGACGGGCTGGTGGGTGGACGGGTCGTAATAATACGTTGCGCCGTCAATATCCTGCCAGCCGGTGTACTCGTATATCGTGGTGGTCGCGCTGGTCACGGCAAAGCCGTAGTTGGCCAGCTCCTGCACCGCAATGTTATCCGGCCAGCCTGCCGTCGGGTCGGGCACCTGGGTGGGTGCTTGCGTCGGAGCCGCTGTCGGGGCTTCCGTAGGGGCTGCTGTCGGGGCAGGCGTTTGCGTTTCGGCGGGTGTCTCCGTCGGGGCCTCGGTGGGGGCGGGCGTCGCCTCCGGGGTCGGCTCGGGCGTGCTCTCGGGGGCCGGTTCCGGCGTGGGGTCCGCCGGGACAGGGGTCTCCTCGGCAGCCGGGGCGGCCACGCCGGTGTCCTCCTGTACGGTCACCGGCTCGTCCGCGCGGTGTACCCACGCCATGCGGGTGTTGGCCGCGCCCAGCAGCGTGACGGAATCCGCCGCGCCGGGCAGCCAAGCCGCCGTGGCCGTGTTGGCGGCGTAGCTCGTATCGCGCATTGCGCCGATCAGGTCCTTCGTGCCGTCCTGATAAACAGGCAGGTAGGGTGTCTCGGTGCCGTCGGCCAGCAGCAGATGTCCGCTGCTGCTCAGCTTGGCTGTGTAGCTCGTCCTGCTGCCGGTCTCGGTCCTGGCGCTGTCGGCGTAGGTCACGGTGTCGGTGACCTCGTTGACGATGGGGGCCGAGCCCGCGTTGCTGACGCCGGAGTCCTCGGCACTCTCGTTGACCTGGCTTGCCTGGACGATCTTCTCTTTAACGGCCTTGACGTCCGCCTTGTAGACGACCTTTTCTTTGACCGTCACGGTCTGGGCCTCGGGCTGCGTGTAGCCCTCGATGGGCTGGACCGCCAGCGTGTAGTCGCCGGGGGTCACGTCCTCGGCCAGCGCGGTGCCGGTCTCGGTATCCAGCTCGTAATCCGTGGCATTGCCCTTGGCGTCGGTCAGTGTGATGGTTGCCGCCACGCCCAGCAGCGGGGTCTTTTCGTTCTCGGCGTCATCCTCCTTCGCGCTTTTGGACGGCGTCGGGGACGGCGAGGCGGACGCATCGGGCGTGGGGCTGGGCTCGGGGGCGTTCTCGACGTAGAGCGTCACACCGACGTCCTGCTGGATGACGCTGGCCTCCATCGTCAGCGGTTTGTCCGGCTCCGGCGTGGGGCTCGGCGTCGGGGAAGGGGTCGGCGTGGCCGCCGTCTCGGGGGTGGCCGTCACGATGGGCGTGGGGCTGGGCTCGGGCGCGGAGAGCGGACCGACGCTGGCCGCAAACGCGCCCAAGCCGATGCTGGCGGTCAGCACCACCGCCGTGCCGCCCGCAGCCAGCTTATACAGCGGCAGCCGCGCAAAGGTGCTGCCAGAGAAATACCGCATGGGGTTCTTTTTATTAAACATTCCTGTTCCTCACAGTTAAAAAGCGATAAACTATTACAAAATGAATCATACCACGAAAAAAGCCCCCGCCGCAAGTGGGCAGGGGTGGAAAAGTGCACAGAAAAACGCCGAAATTTTCAACATCCATAGGGTCTGTTTGTGGATAATTGTGACACCGCGGACACAACTTTCCGGGCATCTAGTGGTCGCGGCTGCCGTCAGGTGCCAGCAGTTGTGTTGGGCAAAAATTCCTCCACCAATAAATCGACACACGCACTGTAGCTGCGCTCCGGCCCCGCAAGAAACGGCCAGCGCCCGGTCAGCGGGTCGTAGAGGTGGCTGTACCCCGCAAAAATTTCGTTTTTGTACTGTTTATTATAGAAGAATAGCACCATGCTTGCAAGCCGGTTGCCTTCCCACGCGGAGGGCTTAGGGGGACTGGATTTTTACGTTGGATTTGCTATAATAAGCGTAAAGGATGCAGGCATCGACTTCTGCAGCAAACGGAGAGCAATATAAGAGGTAAACACCATGCAATACGTCAATTTCGGCACCACAGGCTTACAAATCTCCCGCCTTGGGTTTGGCGGCATTCCCATTCAGCGCATCGACCAGCCCGGCACGCGGGAGCTGCTGATCGCCGCGCATAAGGCGGGCATCAATTACATCGACACTGCCCGCGCCTACACGGTCAGCGAGGCATGGATCGGCCAGTCGCTGGAGGAGGCCGGGCTGCGGGATGACTTCATTCTGGCGACCAAATGCCGCGCGCTGACCAAAGCTGACATGGAGGCCGAGATCGCCACGAGCCTGAAAAACCTGCGCACCGACCACATCGAGCTGTTCCAGTTCCACAACCCAAGCCTCGACGGCCTGAAAACCATTCTGGCGCCCGGCGGCGCAATGGAGGCGCTGCTCGAGGCAAAGGCCAGGGGCATCGTCGGGCATATCGGCATCACGGCGCACCTGGCCGCTGTGTTTGAGGCAGCGCTGGACATCCCCGAGATCGAGACGATCATGTTCCCGTACAACATCGTGGAGCAGCAGGGCAGGGAGCTGATCGACCGCTGCGCCGCGGCGGGCAAGGGCTTTATCGACATGAAGCCGCTGGCGGGCGGTGCCATTGAGGATGGCCGCCTGGCACTGCGGTACGTGCTGTCCAACCCGGCAGTCACGGTGTCCATCCCCGGCATGGCGACGGTGGAGGAGCTGAACGCCAACGTGGCGGGCGCGGCCAACACCGCCCCCCTCACGCCCGAGGAGGAGGCCGCCTGCCAGAAGGTGCGCGACGCGCTGGGCACCCAGTTCTGCCGCCGCTGCAACTACTGTGCGCCCTGCACGGTGGGGATTTCCATCCCCAGTGTGTTCCTGTTCCAGGGGTATCTGAACCGCTACGGCCTGCAGCAGTGGGGCCGCGAGCGCTATGCGACGCTGCAGACCAAGGCCGGTGCCTGCATCCGGTGCGGTGCCTGTGAGCCGCGCTGCCCGTACAACCTGCCGATCCGCCAGATGATGCAGAAGGCCGCGGAGGATTTTGGGGATTGATTTCTCCAAGCCTTCCCCTGAGGGGGAAGGTGGCCCCGCAGGGCCGGATGAGGGGCAAGCCTGCCGGTATTGCGTATCAACGGGATACCACCCGGTAGGGGCCGCACATGTGCGGCCTGCGGCCTTCCCGCAATCGCACATTTGCCGGTAAGCCGCGGGCCGGGCATGCCCGGCCCCTACCGGGTTACAGCCCGTAAATGGGCAATCAGGATGAACTCTGCCCTCATCAGTCCGCTTCGCGGCCAGCTTCCCCCACGGGGGAAGCCTTTTTTTGTTTCTGAATATTGTTTTTTGCTGGGCGAACGTGTATAATTTAATCTGTATAATTTTGTGCAATAATGTGAGGAATGAGTGCTATGCTTTCCGACCCCCAGCTGCATTATCTTGATAACGCCGCCACGTCCCGGGTGGACCCGGCGGTGGCGCAGGCCGTCAGCGAGGCGCTGACTGAGCTTTGGGCTAACCCCAGCAGCCTGTATGACCCCGCCGTTGCCGCGCAGGATGCCATTGCCGCGGCCCGCGCCCGCGTGGCCAAAACGCTGCATTGCCGCAGCGATGAAATCTACTTCACGGCCTGCGGCAGTGAGGGCAACAACATGGCCGTGACCGGCGCGGCCCGCCCGCGTAAGCACTGGGGCAATAAAATCGTCGTCACGGGCTTTGAACACCCCAGCGTGCAGCGCCCCATCCGCGCATTGAAGGACGAAGGCTTCACCGTCGTCGAGGTCATGCCCGGGGCGGACGGACGCATTGACACGCAGAAATTCCTGGCCGAGATCGACAAAAACACGGTGCTGGCCGCCTGCATGGCCGTCAACAACGAGACCGGCGCCGTGCAGGACATCGCGGCGCTGGGCAAAGGCATCAAGGCGCGCAACAGCCGCACCCACTTCCATGTGGACGCCGTGCAGGCGTGGCTGCGCATACCCATCGACCTGCAGAAATGGCGCGAGGTCGATACGCTCTCCGTCTCCGGCCACAAGGTCCACGCGCCCAAGGGCGTCGGCGCACTGTTCATCCGGGACAGCCAGCGCCAGACGCTCAAACCGCCCTATCTCGGCGGCCATCAGGAGCGCGGCCTGCGCCCCGGCACCGAGAACACGCCCTACATTGTGGGTCTCGGCGTGGCCGCCGCGCAGGGCCAGCAGAAGCTGCGCCCCCGCATTGCACACATTGCCGCGCTGAATCGGCAGCTGCGCGCGGGGCTTGAAGAATTGGACGGCATCACGCTCAATTCGCCCGACGACGCGGTGGGGGAGATCGTGAATTTCTCCACCGGCTGCATCAACAGCCAGACCTTTATCAACTACCTGAACACCCGCGCGGTCTATGTCTCGGGCGGCTCTGCCTGCGACAAGGGCGAGCCGAGCCACACCCTGCTGGCCATGGGCTGCGCCGACCTGACCGTCCGCACCGCCCTGCGCGTGAGCTTCTGCGCCGATAACACCGCCGAGGACGTGGACGCGCTGCTGGCGGGGCTGCGGGACGGATTACAGGAATTGCAGCATATTTGAACGGCTGCCGACGGCGGCCTGAGGGCAGGCCGCCCTACGTACCCCTTTTCGAGCAAATCGTAGGGCGGGGTGCCCTCACCCCGTCGCAGGCAGTAGGGGCGGGACATGTCCCGCCCGCAGCCTTCCCGTTACAGCGTGTTTGCCGTAAAGCTGCGGGCCGGGCATGCCCGGCCCCTACTGCGGCACATCCATTTTGAAAGGAACCATTTTATGAAAGAACTCATCCTCGCCTATCAGGGCGAAATGACGCTGAAGGGCCTGAACCGCGGCAAGTTTGAGGCGCGGCTGGCCAAGACGATCCGCTGGCGGCTGGAGCCGCTGGGCAAGTTCAAGGTCTATCAGGCCCAGAGCACCGTTTTCATCGAGCCGAAGGAGGACGGCCTCGACATGGACGAGGCGTTTCGCCGCGTGTCCCATGTGTTCGGCATCGTGAAGCTGAGCCGCGCCGTCGAGTGCCCGAAGGACTTTGCCGCAATATGCGAGACCGCCGAGGCGTATCTCGGCGAGACGCTGCGCGGCATCCGCACCTTCAAGGTCGAGGCCAAGCGCGCCGACAAGACCTACCCGATGAAGAGCCCCGAGATCTGCCGCGAGCTGGGTGCCTACCTGCTGAACAAGCACCATCATCTGCGCGTCGACGTGCATAACCCGCAGCTGGAGATCATGGTGGAAATTCGCGACTACGCCGCCTATGTCCACGGCCCCAAGGTCGAGGCCGCGGGCGGTCTGCCCGTCGGCACGAGCGGGCGCGCACTGAACCTGCTGTCCGGCGGCATCGACAGCCCCGTCGCCGCGTGGTGCATGGCCCGCCGCGGTCTGGCACTGCACCACATCCACTTTGCCAGCCCGCCGTACACGAGCCTGCGCGCCAAGCTGAAAGTGCGCGACCTGGCCCGCGAGCT
>ULRH01014372.1_pt1 | contig 13421 bp, 15 predicted proteins | sample 1955271 | NCBI WGS metagenome assembly ULRH01 (sample SAMEA4835677, study PRJEB28245) | human gut metagenome | biome: gut microbiome; material: fecal sample | place: Denmark | collected 2008 | reverse complement strand
GATTAAATTTTTAACTCGTCCATTTTTATTGGACACTAATGAATGATTAGTATTTGTTTTCTATTTGTATAAATCTACATTTAGTATTCAAAAGGACTATCAAAGTCCTTCAATACCTCATGTTTTGTATCCTTTTCCGAAAGATTAGCATGTTCCGTAGGAATGCGCCAATCAATGCCTAAGCTCTCATCCAAGATAGAGATACCACCATCAGCTTCTGGGTGATAGAAATTATCGCACTTATACTGGAATACCGCAGTCTCCGACAACACAGCAAAGCCATGCGCAAAACCCTTAGGAATAAAGAACTGGCGATGATTATCCTCCGTCAGTTCCACAGCCACATGCTTACCGTATGTCGGCGAACCCTTACGGATATCCACGGCAACATCCTGCACTCTACCCTTCACGCATCTCACCAGCTTGCTCTGGGTAAACGGAGGTCTCTGGAAATGCAAGCCACGCATCACACCATAACTGCTCATGCTCTCATTGTCCTGGCAAAACTCCACCTTGTAGCCCACCAATGGCTCTACTTTCTCTTTAAACTCACGCTCGCTGAAACTCTCGAAGAAATAGCCACGAGCATCTCTAAACAGGCGAGGCTCAATGATGAGTACGCCCTTTATATCTGTCTTTATTACATCCATAATAGTAATTACAAAATAAAATTCAACTTACAAGCACCAGCAAAATCCGGTATAGAATATCCATGCTTCTTAAAGAAAGTCCTTAAACTCTTGAAATGCATAAAAGCTTTTTTACCTATTTTTGCACTAGCACGCAGATGATTATGTATCATCTGCGATTGAGGTACATAAACAACAGGTCTATTCATTAGCCATGACCTTAAACAGAGATCTTCATCTTCCATATATAGGAAATAGTCTTTATCAAATCCAGCAAGTTTGCTATAAACCTCTCTTGAAATAAAAAGAGCTGCACCGACTGCCCAATTTACAGGTTGAACCTTTTCCACATCAATATTCTTACACAGATATTTCTCTACAGCCTTGTTTGCTGCATCATCCTTACCATGCGACAGTACACGATTTACAAAAATCATTGGAGTAATAAATCCTCTAATAGAAAATTGATGAGTCAAGTCCTTATTAAAAAGGTGAGGAACGGCAATACCTACCTCGGGATTCTTTTCTATAAAATCGTAAAGCGAATCAAGACTTCCTGCGCATAAAAATACATCAGGATTTATGATGGCAAGATATTTACCTGTTGATGCTAACGCACCAATATTATTATTCTCACCAAATCCCTTAGGTGTTGTATTCCTGACAATTTTCACTTGTGGATATTCTTTTTGAAGAAATTCCACACTTCCATCTTCAGAGCAGTTATCCACATAAATAGCTTCAAAAGAAACATTTGGTTTTGTTTCTTTCGCATATATGGACCTATAAAGCTCCTTTATATATATTAAATGATTCATACCTACCGTAATGATAGATATCATAGGATTTTCCATAATTACATTATTATTTTAATTTGCCTAAATCCCCACATAAACAATAATGGGAACCCTACCCCCAAAAAAGCATAAATGAAAAGCAACAGAATATTATCACCAATATTTGGAGTTAAATCAAAGAGATTTTCTACTGCAGATATACGCTAAAACAATTGCATAAATAGAAACGCCTTTAAAAACTGATAAAGAACGCTTTCCATTCATACACTTTCCTATTTTGCGTTTTCAAGTTCCGCAATACATTTCTTCAAAGAGTCAGTCCAATAAGGAACTTTCCAATCAAAAACTTGCTTCAATTTTGTTTTATCCAAAACCGAGAAGTGAGGTCTTTTCACAGGACTTGGGAACTCCTCGCTGTAGCATGGCTGGATATCGCAAGAGTTGCCACTCAGTTCGCAGATAGCCTTAGCAAAATCGAACCATGAACAAACGCCCTCATTTGAGAAATGATATAAACCAGTCTTATCAAGTTGATTTGTTTCAATGATATGAGAAATAACTGCAGCAAGATCACCTGCATATGTAGGAGTACCCACTTGGTCAAACACTACTTTCAATGTGTCATGGCTGGCAGTGAGACCTTGCATGGTCTTGACAAAGTTCTTTCCCCATTGGGAGTAGAGCCACGCAGTGCGAATAATGATATACTTGCAACCTGTGGCAACGATGCTCAGCTCGCCAGCCAACTTGGTCTTGCCATATACGCCCAAAGGGTTGGTTTCCCAATCCTCCTTACAAGGAATGTTCTTGTCACCCTAAAACACATAGTCAGTACTCATATGTATCAAGGTACCATCAACTTCCGTCATCACCTGTGCTAGATTACCTGCAGCAGTATTATTGAGCAGATTAGCCTTATCATAATCACTCTCCGCCTTATCCACATTGGTATAAGCAGCACAATTTACAACTAATTGGATGTCGTTATCTTTCACCATCTCCCGAATGGCATCAAGGTTAGTAATATCCAACTTTTCGTAGCCCTCAGCCACATCCGTGAAGACAAAATTATTCACACTATTTTTGGCCACTTTCTGCATCTCATGTCCGAGCTGCCCATTGGCACCAGTTACTAAAATATTCATAGTCGTTATTTTAATAAAGTATAATACAACATTTGCAATCTATATTTCAATTGCTTCCAACGAGAGAAAGTAGATTTTTCCCCAGTAGCAGAAACATTGCCGCCATGCCTACGATAATACAGCAGTTTATCATCAATAAATTTCACCTTTCCCTTTTTTGAGACAACAAGCCCTATCCACATATCATGCCATAAAATATGCTTTGGAAACGGTAAGACATACGGCAGCATTTCTTTCTTGAAAGCCAAACAACTCCCCACGAAACAATTTCTCATAAGATTATTCCAATAGCCCAAATGAGGCGCACGCAAGGAATAATAGTTTACGTTTGAGATATTGTCATCTTTATCCATGATGAGGGCATCATGAACTACAAGATCTGAGTTTTGCAGTTCTCTTACCATAACTTGCACTTTATTCTCTGCCCAAATATCATCTTGATCAGAGAAGAAAATAATATCTCCTTTGGCTTTTGATAATGCATTCTCAAAATTAGGTACAACTCCATGTCGTCCATCATTCATAAAAACTTTTATTCTTTTATCATGAAAAGCTGTGATTATATCCAATGTATCATCTTTACTACCATCATCAGAAACAATTACTTCATCCGAATCAGACAGTTGATTTAGGATTGAATCAATCTGCTTTGATATATATTTACCGCCATTATAGGTGGCTATACAAACAGTTATCATTGCCTTTAAATTAAAGATATCACCATTTTATAATCAGACGTTGAGCCATAATCACCCAACATATAAACATAATACCAATAAGCCATAAAAAACAAGAGCAATATATTTTTCAGAAAAAGCAAAGTCGTCTGATGCTCTTTTTGGCATATTCTAAATAAATAAGGAAGCGTAATGCAAGACATCAATCGAGGATATAATGAAAAACGATCCAAAGGTTCCATCAAAAGTGCACATAAACAGAACATTAAGTCAAGTATTGCCAGTCCAAACGCAAAATCTACAAATAAACTTTCTTTATGCAATGTTCGGAATTTATAAATAAAGAAAATAACTACAAACTTTACAACAAAGTTAGTTACGCCCAAACCACCTTTAAATGTATCACTTTCTGATGTATATATCAAATATTTTGTATTTAAAACCCCGGAATTAATCAGAAACATTAAAAGAAAGTTTAAATTTATAATAATAAAAACACCTAAAAGGATAAAAATAATATACCTAACTTTATATCTGTCCAAAGGATATTTTTTTAAATACCACAACAATACAGGATATAAAAATGTAAGAATTACCGTACTATGAAATCCAAATGCCAATACCATCAATACAAAATAAATTTTGTATTTTTTGGAAAGAAAGTATGCAAATGCTAATGTACTAAAACTTATAGCCATACTTTGTCGAACTATCGATAAGCTATCTTGATAAAATACAAGAAAATATATCAAAAAGAATAATACAGGTGATAAATATTTCCTAAATTTAAATGCAGCCATATACATTGGAAACAATATCATAATATGGTTCATACAAAGGAAAATATAACTTTCTTTAATTATCCTTGTTACAAGCCAAGTATAAAGCAAATATAAATAATCTGTATTTGGGTTAGCTTCAACAAATTCATCAAATCTCGAAAAATAGCTGGTTGCTTGAGTAAAAATAGGCAATATATAAAAATCAGTATCACTGCCAATAGTATGGTCGCGAAATCCCGCTATCACGACAGGAGGAATTAAAGATATCACACTAAATAAAAAAAACAAGCCTTTATTTTTATATGAATTATTAGCAAAATAAATGCCTATTAAAGAAAAGGCAAATGCAAATATATAGTACCACATTACTTTTTAAATCTCTTACGAAAATTAGACAAACACAATAGCAATATACAACATTTATTTTTCAAAAGAAACATCTCTACTTTTTTAAACCATTTCAGAGAATTAGGCACTACTGAAACATCATAAATGTCATCTTTTAGAAATGAGGCCAAAGACCAAGCCTTAGATAAAAAGCTTTGTTTATTTGCAACATTATTTACATATAATGAAACCAGATTTAAATATTGGCGATAAGCACTTAATGACAAAAAAATATCTTTATCATGTTTAGAAAAAGAAGAAATTGTGTCCGCAAAACTTCTTTTCCAAATTATCATTTGCTGATTAACATCTGGACGGAAACGATTATTTGAAGAGCTCTGCAGCATACGATAATGGTAAAGTGGTATATCTATTATCAAAACATCCTTTGCTTTCAAAAAGCAAGTAAGATGAAAGAGACCATCTTCATTTAGCTTCAAATTTTCATTAAATTGTATTCCATTGCTTGTAATAAGCTGACGGCGCGTCAGCTTATTCCAAGCTGCACAGAGAATTTCGACAGAAATTCTCAACTTATTCCAAGCTGCACAATCTTCTACCATCATCGCAAAAGGATAGGCAGGAAACTCCGACTTATGAATAGTAGATTTAGAACAACATGCAGAATATTGCAAACCCCTTTCTTTATTAAAAAAGAAATTAGCCATAACAATATCAACTGTTTCACTCGTTTTAGAATGCAATACCTCTAAATAATTTCTTTCAAGCCAGTCATCACAATCGACAAAAGTTATCCACTTGCCTGTAGCCTTAGCAAGACCTATATTCCTAGCTTTCGAGACCCCACTATTTGAAATTTGATATGAGTAAAAGCGTGTATCTTTTTTTTGAAATGAGTTAAGTATTTTCTGTGAACCATCTGTGCTTCCATCATTTATTATAATAACTTCAAAGTCAGAATATGTCTGCTCACATATACTATTCAAACACTGTTCTAAATACTTTTCGCCATTATAAACTGGGATTATTATAGATATTTCAGGCGTCATCATACGTTAAATTTATTTAATGGAATATACTCTGAATTATTATATCGCTTACATTCCTTAATTTTATCAATACTTTTCGGAGAAACTATCTGAAGAAACTCCCTAATATAGGAGATGAATTTAAGCTTTAAGAAAATGCACCAATAATTAAGACTCCCATAACTTCCATTTACAATAGCACTTTCTTTTATAGTTTTAAAAGTTGCTAGAGAGGAAACCCCACCAGCACTTTCAAAATCAGAAACAATAACATCTAATGCTTTAAATTTTTTTCCGCTCTTATAAGCTTTAAAGAAAAAATTATAATCTGCTGCAATTCGGAAAGAACAATCAAAATGCTCTTTTTTTAACAACTCTGCTCTAACAAAAGAGGCAGGATGCCCAATTGGCATATAAGAATCAAAGTCTTTTAGAGGCAAACGCTTACGTACAAATTTTCCATATGGAAAAGAATGAACTTGATATCCATATAATATATCGAAGTTTACACTCTCATAATTTCGAGGAAATACATTTTCTAACGCAACATTATTGTAGAAGCAATCTCCTGCATTCATGAAGTTTATCCACTCGCCAGTTGCTCTGTCTATGCCTTTATTCATAGCATCGTAGATACCCTTATCAGGTTCACTCACAATTACGTCAATTTTGTCTTTATACTTATTGACTATATCCATTGTACCATCCTTCGAGCCACCATCAATGATGATGTACTCAATGTTAGAGTACGTTTGATTAATGACAGAGAGAATCGTTTTCTCAATGTCGTTGACGGCATTATAACATACCGTCACTACTGAAATTTTGGGTTGCATCATTATTGTTAATTATTTATCTTATTTAAACATTTACCAAGCAATTTTATTCTGAAAATAAAAGCCTTTAATATTTTTCAGATATAGCCCAATAGGGTATGCAAATAGCAATCTCAATCTTTTCTTTATTTTACCTATTAAAGAAAATGATTTATCTCGCTTCGCCCATATAGGAAACCCTTCTCTACCATTCCATTCTCTATTCAACGATTCTACCTCTTGCCAGGAAATTTCGGTATGCGGCATCTGATGAATGAGAATTGAAAAAACAGACTGGTCATGACGATGTTCTTGAAAACCGACAAGATTAGGACTTTCCGAAGCCCTATCTGTCATCAAATCTATATGATTCTTTACAATATCTAACCACTTATCTACCACAGCAACAGTATTTGGAGTTTTCAGTAATATAAATGAGCCTGCCCATAACTGTAGTTGCATTGCATATACCTGCCATTGTTCTGCACAAAGATATTTGAAAACATCACCTTTTGTCCAATCTTTAGCTAGAAAAGGTTGCTGGAAAACTACAAAAGGTTTGTCAACAGACAGCATTAATAAATATTCTTCAAAACGTTGCTTACCAGTAATATGGTACTGAGTACCTGCGTCAGAATAAACTAACACATCTCCATCTTTCATTTTATCAAGCATACTCTTGACAACGTATGGTTTCCATGTCCAATAACCATAACCTCGTCGATAGATTTTTGGATTAATATTCTGAAAAAAATCCTTTGGTAAATCCTTTTCAGTGAGAAAATATCGCTCATCAAAACCAAACAGTTCTGTTTCGCTTTTAATTCTCTCCAAAGACTTAATATATCTAGTATCTGCAAACGAAACAAATATTCTCTTCATTTTACATAATTAAATTTTACCTAACAAAAACTTTGCAACAAAAGCACTCTTATCAACCAACTTTATTATCAACAGACTCATCCATACAACAAATACCGTCATTAAGATGCAGGCTGTGTCAACAATATACCAATCACAATCATTCAAATAACCTTGAAGGAATGACGTCAATGGAATATAAATCATTGGATGTACAAGGTAAATGCCTAAAGTATTGCTACCAATTATCTCAAAAATACATTTTTGCGGATTTACGTTTCTTTTATCCACATAAACAGCAAAAAAACGCTTTGTTAGTATAATAATTATCGCCCCCCACATATGCCAAGAGCATACCTTAACAAATTAGGTATAATGTTAGCATAACATAAAGACATCGTACTCAAATCTAAAAGCTTACATGATGTATAATACATTGTATGCTCCATTCTGAAAAATGGTAAAAGCACTAGAAATGTACACAGGAATAATACCAATACATAACTCTTGTTAAGCAAAGCCTTACATTTGCGAAGTAGGATTCCAAACAGGAAGAAGGGATACATCGGAGTAAAATACCAAGTTCCCCCTTTGCCTATTAAGAAGATAAAAATTCCTATCAACAACAATAAATATTTATATTTACATGGCGTTTTATAATAGACAAATGTAACAATATAGTTAACAAACAAAACTTTCAAAAACCAATACTCATGGAATATCCTGCTTAGTACATCATGTATAGACTCACACTCCCAAGGATAAATGATAAGCGTCCAGCAAAATGCAGGTATAAGTAATTGAAAGAACTTACGGCTAACTAAATCCTTAAAGTTTCTCCTTAAAGACGATTGGAAGAAATAGCCACTAATTATCATAAATAAAGGCATATGAAAGGAATAGATAAATAGTTCAAGTTTATCTTCTCCAAAAGAATCACCTAAGATCCACTGAATGCAATGCCCTAAAACTGTGAGAATAATGGCTATTGCCTTTACCGCATCCAAATAGTACTCACGAGACTTAATCTGCTGTTCTACCATCCTTATATCATAATACCTGGTTCTACTTTATCCCCCCAATAATACGCAACAATCTTACGCTGTTCTTCTGTTATTTCCTGGCGATATTCACCAAAAACTTGCTGTATCTCGTTGCGTTCCTTATCGAAGTCTGACTGAATGTTATGCAAATCAGTTACAATCTTGGCATCCTCATGCTCTAAATTCAACTCAACCTTTTGTTTGAACATATAATGAGGTCTGTTCAAGGCTATACTATAACCTATATGAGTACCCAAATCATTCGACATGGTCATGTCAGAAAGTTCAATTAGATCTTTCTGGCGAGACAAGAAACGTGGATCAAAACGATTTCCTGAACAAACAATAGTATAGCCTTTATCCTTGTAAATCTTATGTTTACCATTAACAATATCAACCCAATACATCGATATGAAGATGCTATCATAGTCTTTTCCCACTCTATCTATCTCTCTCATAAATTCTTCAAAATCATATACTGTATCATTTGAAGGACCTGGGTGAGACGGAAACACCAGCAATATTTTCCCATATTTCTGTTTAAGTGCTTTCAGTTCAGCCTCTGAATGAAAGTTCTGGACATATTTTATATAAGAACCGACAGCAACAACCTTCTTGCCTAATTTTCCTTGATAATGCTCTTTCAACACTTCAAGACGATAAGGACTATAGGTGTATATCGTAGATATTTCGGGCATTTCACACTCTTCGAAAAGAATTCTACGTCCGAAATAGATACCATGCTCTATCATATTATGAGGATCCAACTTGTCGCCCATAGCTGTTTTAATAGCCTTCCAATTGCCATAGCACTTATTACCTAAAAGACCGGGCTTCAAAGTTAAACCTGCAAAAATAGCACATGGTCGGGCTAACTTCTCGTAATCAAAGAAATCAACATTACGTGTTCGATACACATAAAAGTAATAGCTGATGAAGTTTTTAATCAACCTCAAATAATTTTTTATACTCATATTGTTTTTGTGAAAATAATCTTTTTTATTGTATAACGTTCATATACCAGCAAAGGCAGAAAACTAAGGATAATATTTATCTTGCCTGGTAGAGGTGAGACTTGGAATACCAGCATTTGGAACAAAAATATTTCAAACGAGCGTTTACCCGCAAGTAGCAATATTATTCCAATTTTAGTACCTTCTACCTTCTTATACGATTTACAGATGAAGAAAGAAAGGAATGACCATGGCAAAAAATAAGAGAACCAATGGAATATAGTCCAATCAGTAGTAAAGACAAGTGGTTCATATTCTCCTGTCATGCCGAAAGACTTTCCATAATAAAGTAATCCTATAGCCGTGATACTTATGATACTAAGCAGGATATTTGTCTTGTTTAAGACTATACCTCTCTTAACCCAGAGATAACCTAAGTATGTCAAGAAGAAATATCGCAGAAATAGCAGTCTATACATGTAATCAGGTATATCTATATAGGAACAGATAACCTCAATTCCGATGCTACAAACTATAAAATAAGCTGCAGCATAACGATTTCTAACTAGCTTAGAAAACAACGGTAGTAAAACTGCAAATTGGAGATAAATCCAAATGTAATAGGAGCCAGGTCCCTGACCTCCATTTTTTACCAAAAGCAACATACTTTCAGTGAAATCTTCATCCTTTAATAAATATAGGATTAGATAATAAACAACCATCAGGCATTGTATCGCCAAGAAAGGTTTCATTATACGACTCCATAATTTTGAGAATGAAGGATAAATCACCGTATCATGTTTATAGGCATGAAACACTTGTATCAGAAGAAAGATAGGCACTGCCTGATCTATCCAAAAAGGATAAAGAAGAACATCCCTAGCTCCTCCTGTTCCATGGCTTATTACGACCATGATGATGCATATTGCTTTTAAATAATCAATGAGAGGCTCGTACCCCCCCTATTAAATTTTATTGACATTATTGTTAAACTTATGTAAGACCTTTCTTGAATAAATGTACACTCCGATAAAGATAAGTAAATTACTGATTACCATTACGCACGACGTGTACATCACACCATATCTGGTGAGCCAAAAAGATAATCCTACGTGAATCAATGATGAGCTGAATGTAATATACATCAGCAGTTTAGTAGTCTTGTAGAAAAACAAAATATTTACATATACCAGATAATAGCATTGGAGCATACCACCAATACACAACGGAAGCAAATACTTTACTGATCCTGCATATTTAGGGAATATAATAGGAGTCAGTATGGCTCCTCCTGCAAATATTGCAAAAGCTATCAATGTATATAGCATTACAAGATATCTGCATTCCTTATTCAACTTTGCCACCTTATCAGGAGCATCAGTTGATAGGAGCTGGTATATATGAACTGAATTGGAAGCATTAAATGAGAAACCTATTATCTGCACGATATTTCCCAAGTTGCTGGCAAAACTGAACAAACCTACAGCTGCATGGTTCAGAAACAGATTGATGACATAGCGATCCATTCCCTGACGCATCCAAAATGACATCGAATGGGGAATCAGAGGTACTCCAAATTTAAGAGATTCTTTCCATTGGGCTTTAGATGGTAAGATCCAAACAAGATATTTCTTTTTAATAAGGAAATACAAGCCAATAATGAAAAACACCAAACATGTCAGAACATTGGCGTAAACACGTCCCTGCCAGTCCCAATGCAAACATGCTACAAACACAAATGTCAATACTAAGTTTGATACTGTAGAAGAACATGAATATATACCATACGTAGTAACTTTCTCCTCCAAACGCCATATATCAAGTATGACTGCACTCACTATCTGAAACAGACAAACTGAGATTGCATATAACTGATACTGTGCATCTATACCCACAATCTTTTCCAATTGCGTTGGAAGAGCCAGCACTAGGAGCAACATAACAGCATACACACCAAGAGCAGAAAGCAACACTACATTGACTAACCTTTGAATATATTCTTTCTTATGCTTAAAGAAGTCTACTGCTATAATTCCATTAGTACCTAAACATATAAAAATAGACAACAATTGGATTATAGTAGTAAACAAACTTAATTTGCCATACGAGTCAGGTAGCACATAACGTCCCATTATCAGCATGATAAAAAAGCCGATACCTTGATTCAGAAAAGAAAACAAGGTAAATAAGGATCCGTTACGTAGTGTTTTATTATTGGTTATTGATACTACTTTATTTATTATTTTCATTAATACTATTCTTTGTATTCTTCAGCATATGAACTATTTCTTAATATGCTTTACCAACTCATTCGCCTTCTTATATTCCTCATGACTACCGATATCAAGCCAATAGCCTGTAATCGGATAACGGATGACGGTCTTGCCAGCTGCTACAGCATCATTCAAGAGGTCTGTTGCATTATAGAAGGTATTCTTTGGCATATTCTCCAATAGCTCTCGCTTGATAAGATAGATACCAGCGTTAGCGAAGTAGTTATAAATAGGCTTCTCCTTCACGCCTTTGATATTTCTGCCTTCCAATTCGAAAATACCATAAGGTACAGAAATGGAATATGGTACTGCTGCTACAGACATGTCAGCATCATGTTCCTTGAAATGAAGATAGAAATCCTCATAATCAATGTTAGTAAAGAGATCGGAGTTCATTACAAGTACCACATCATTATAGAACTTGGTAACAAACTGAGTTGCACCCATTGTTCCCAGGAATTGTGGCTCTTTGATACAATCAATCTTTACGCCATTCACAGGTTCCGCAAAATGCTCCTCCAACTGTTCATGAAGATAATTGACAGTAACAGAAATATGCTTGATGCCATTCTTCATCAAGCTGTCAATATTGTAATCAATAATAGATTTACCACCTACAGGGAGGAGAGGCTTTGGGGTTGTCTCTGTCAATGGACGAAGGCGAGCACCCTTGCCACCTGCCATAAGAACTGCATCTACAGGCAAAAGAGACTTCTGTTGTTTGAAATTAAGAACGTCAACTATATGCTTATCTGCATCAATTACAGGTAATAAAGAAATTCCTAAATCCTTGCATTTATGAATATTCTTAATATCTATACAATCAGCCTGCAAATATATATATTGCTTATTTGCAATATCCAGGACTGATTGTTCCAAACTTATACCAGAAACAAGACTTCTGCGAATATCTCCATCTGTCAAAGTACCCTTCAATTCTCCTTCATTAGAAACAACAAAAAGGGTCAAAGCATCCTCCGCATCAAAGCAATTTAAACACTTCAATGCAGATAGAATGCTTTCTGAAGAATTGATGATATATTTATCAAATTTATTCATCGACATTATTTACTAGAGTTCAACATCAACAATACACTGATTGCCATATTTGTCATTTCCTGCAACCTTTACACACTCCAGTTGATCAACAGGTATTGTATATGCATCAAATACATAACTAAAAGACTTACCGGTTTCCTGAAAATCGAAGTTGTCATGGAAATATTCACCACATTTTGTCTTGATAGCTAAATATGGCTGAGGACCGAAGAGTTCTCCATTCTGAACCTCTACATGAAGAATATTTTCCTTCATCGTGGCTTTCAAAGATAGTTTATTCTTTTCTATTTCTTCTTTTGAATATCCTATTACATGACGGAAAGCATCAACAGTTTCTGAGAACTTAAATTTCACATCAGGATGTCTTTCTATTACTACTTGAAGCTTCTCGCGGAAATCATCAACTTCAACAGACATCTCACGCCAATCATGATCAGTAATTCCTAAATATACATTTTCTCCATTCTCTGCTTTAACAAAGGCTTTCTCAATCTCTTCAACCGTAATATTACGATGACGAGATTTCATATTCAAGATGCGAGCTAACCATCTATGCATATTACCAGGCTTACGCCAATCATAAAAATCAGGATGATAAAGGCTCCAGTCTGAAGGTGCGTTTCTCCAATCACCATATCTACCATCTACCAAATCTCTTTGACCGATAGGCTGATGATCTGCATCTACAGACTGACAAGATGGGTCAAATGGCATCCACTGCTCCAAAAAGAAGTTTGCATCTATTCTTTCAGTATGGAAACCTGCACGGTTAACAACAGGGAACATATCACGGTCGAGCAAACGATGTGTGATAATATCCAAAATGACAGGCATAGAATTATCATAGGAAGTGGCAGGGATATTAGCTTCCTTTCGGAAAGGAATAGGATGGAAATGCCAATGAATAGCATCCATATCAGAACCTGTAACTTTAATCATGTACTTATAAAAATCAAGTACATTGTGATAGCGCAAGTTCAAGATAGAAGTGCAATCGGTTGTCAGGTACAG
>ULRH01008256.1_pt1 | contig 13461 bp, 10 predicted proteins | sample 1955271 | NCBI WGS metagenome assembly ULRH01 (sample SAMEA4835677, study PRJEB28245) | human gut metagenome | biome: gut microbiome; material: fecal sample | place: Denmark | collected 2008 | reverse complement strand
CTTTTCGATGAGCGCCGCTCATTTTCCGGCGCTTTCTGTCAGGACGATCTTCATTCGGAAGCGCTCATTTTCCGGCGGAAAGGGGCATGCTATAATACAGAGGGAAAGACCCATTCAGGGAAGGAGGGGTATTTATGAAATTTACTTACTACGGACATGCGTGCTTCCTCATCGACACGGGGAGCGAGAAACTACTTTTTGATCCGTTTCTGAACGGCAACCCGCACGCCGCGGTGCGGGCGGAAGAGGTGGAGTGCGATTATATCCTGCTGTCTCACGCCCACGGCGACCATTTCGGCGACGCCGACGCCATCGCGGCGCGGACGGGAGCGGCGGTCATCGCCATCCCGGAGGTGCTGGGACTCTTCACGAAGGAGCCGAGGACGGCGTATCCCATGAACCTGGGCGGCACGGTGAAGCTGCCTTTCGGCAAGGTGACCATGACTCCGGCGCTCCACAGCGCGGGCGTGGCGGGAGGCGTGGCGTGCGGCTTCCTGATCCAGTTCGGCGGCGGAGTGAATGTGTACTTCGCGGGCGACACGGCGCTCTTCAGCGACATGAAGCTCATCGGCGAAGACACGCCCATTCATTACGCGGTGCTGCCCATCGGCGACAATTACACCATGGGGCCGAAAGACGCCGTGAAGGCGGCGAAGCTTCTCGGCGCGCAGCGGGTGATCCCCATCCATTACAATACGTGGCCGGTCATCGCGCAGGACCCGGCGCAGTTCGCGTCTCTCGCGGAACAGTCCGGCGTGACGCCGCTCATCGCCGCGGTGGGCGAATCGCTGACGCTTCGGAAATAACAAAGAATGCAGGGCTTCGGCCCTGTATTTTTTTGCGCGTTTCTTCCCGCGCCGGCCCGGGAAAGAGTGCCGGAGATCACCGCGGGATATTTTGGAAAAAGGCGCGGAAATACGGGGATTTTCTTGACAATGGGCGGGGCGGATGGTATTCTTGTAATGTACGGTTAGCACTCGAATAGAGCGAGTGCTAATAAATAAGGTGGTAAGATGACAGCGCGAAAAAATGCAGAACCAGCAGACGCCGGCATGAATGACAGAAAGAAAAGAATACTCTGGGCCATCGTACAGGATTACGTATCTTCCGCGGAGCCCGTCGGCTCCCGAACAATCGCGAAGAATTATGATTTCGGCGTGTCCAGCGCGACGATCCGCAATGAAATGCAGGATCTGGGCGATGAGGGCTACCTGGAGCAGCCCCACACATCGGCGGGGCGCATCCCTTCCGTGAAGGGATACCGTTTCTATGTGGACCGTCTCATGGAGCCGGGACGCGTGACGGATGAGGAAAAGGAAGCCATCACGAAGCTCATCGCGGAGCATGCCGCGAAGACCGATGAGATCTTCCGCAGCCTGGCGCGGCTCGTTTCTTCCCTGACGCACACGCTTTCCGTGGCGGCGCGGAAGGTGGAGGAGACGTGCACATTCAATTACATCCGCTTTCTTCCCCTCGACGACCGCCGGGCGATCCTGCTCGCGGTGACGCAGGAAGGAAATGTGTCGAATACGGTGGTGAATATTCCGCCGGATTCGTCACTGGATGAGCTCCAGCTCATCGCGGACAGGCTGAATCATTTCCTTCACGGCCGGGACATGAGCACGGCGGATGAGAGCCTCATCCTCTCCTTACAGCAGGCGGTGGAGCGCGATCTGACGCCGTTCAGCCGGATCTTCGTATCGCTCCGGCGGGCGCTCCTGCCGAAGCAGCGCGTATGGAGCGGCGGCGCGGCGGGGCTCATCCGCCAGCCGGAATTTCAGAATGTGGAGAAGGTGCAGGATATCCTGAACCTTCTGGAGGAGCGCGACCTGCTCCACAGCATCCTCGACATGTCCGCGGAGAAGCCTCTCGCAGTGCGCATCGGCGCGGAGAACGGCGACAAGTCTCTCGCCGATCTGTCTGTGGTGAGGGCGCAGTTTCAGGCGGGCGGCCGGGTGATCGGCACGATGGCAGTCATCGGGCCCATGCGCATGGAATACGGCCGGGTGATCGGCCTGCTGTACTTCATGCAGCACCAGCTGTCCCGCATGCTGAAGAGCAAGGATTGATTCAGATTTTTCATACAGAGGAGGTCTCCCCATGGAGGAAAAGGAAAAGATGACCGCCGAAGGCGCGGAAGCGAAGGAAGCGCCGCCGGAGGAAGCGGATCTTTCCGCGGCGCTGTCGAAAGCGCTCGAGGCGGAAGCGGCAGCCGAAGCGAAGGCAAAGGCGCTGGAAGACAAGGCCGCCGGGCTGGAAGCGAAGCTCGCTGCGGCGGTGCGGCAGTACGACCGGCTTCAGGGCGATTTCGATAATTTCCGCCGCCGCACCCGCGCGGAGCAGGCGGAGGCGAAGGAGAAACATACCGCCGACACGGTGAAGGAATTTCTTCCTGTGCTGGACAATTTCGACCGGGCTCTCGCTCACATGGCGAAGGACGCCGGCGGCGCGGCTTACGTGCAGGGCTTCGAAATGCTGAAAAAGCAGCTGGAAAAGGTGCTGGAAGGTTTCGGTGTGACGGAGATCCAGGCGGAAGGCGCGGCGTTTGACCCGCATTTCCACGAAGCGGTGATGCAGATCCCCGCGGAAGATAAGGAAGACGACACGGTGGCCATGGTGCTCCAGAAGGGGTACGTCATGAAGGACCGGGTCATCCGGCCTGCGAAAGTGCAGGTCGTGCATAACGGCTGATCCCCGCGAAAGCGGACAGATAGAATAGAAAAGAAATTTTAAGGAGGCAATCAATATGTCCAAAGTTATTGGTATCGATCTCGGTACGACGAACTCCGTCGTAGCAGTCATGGAAGGCGGCGAGCCCGTCGTCATCCCGAACGCGGAAGGTTCCCGTCTGACCCCGTCTGTGGTGGGCTTCTCCAAGACCGGCGAGCGTCTGGTGGGCCAGCTGGCAAAGCGTCAGGCTGTGTCCAACCCGAAGCGCACCATCGTTTCCATCAAGCGCCACATGGGCAGCGATTACAAAGTAGAGATCGACGGCAAGAGCTACACCCCGCAGGAGATCTCCGCGATGATCCTCCAGAAGTTGAAACAGGACGCGGAAGCGTACCTCGGCGAACCGGTGACGGAAGCGGTCATCACCTGCCCGGCGTATTTCACGGACAGCCAGCGCCAGGCGACGAAAGACGCCGGCAAGATCGCGGGCCTGAATGTGCTCCGCATCATCAATGAACCGACGGCATCCTCTCTGGCTTACGGCCTCGACAAGATCAACGACGGCAAGGAACACACCTTCCTCGTCTACGACCTCGGCGGCGGCACCTTCGATGTATCCATCCTCGATCTGGCGGACGGCGTCTTTGAAGTCAAGGCGTCCAACGGCAACGGCCATCTGGGCGGCGACGATTTCGACGCCCGCGTCATGGACTGGATCGCCGATCAGTTCAAGAAACAGAACGGTTTCGAACTGAAGCGCGACCCCATGACGAATCAGCGTCTGAAAGAAGCCGGCGAAAAGGCGAAGATCGAGCTCTCCGGCGTCATGTCCACGGAGATCAATCTGCCCTTCCTTACCGTTGATTCCGACGGCCAGCCGGTGCACTTCGACGCGACGCTCTCCCGGGCGGAATTCAACCGCATCACGGAAGACCTCGTCCAGGCGACGGTCGCTCCGATCGACATCGCCATGAAAGACGCAGGCGTCACCGCGGCAGATATCGAAAAGATCCTCCTCGTCGGCGGCTCTTCCCGTATCCCCGCCGTGCAGGAACTCATCAAGAATAAATTCGGCAAGGAACCGAACAAGGGCATCAATCCCGATGAATCCGTCGCAGTAGGCGCGGCCATTCAGGCAGGCGTGCTGAAAGGCGAAGTGAAGGACGTGCTGCTTCTCGACGTGACGCCGCTGTCCCTCGGCATCGAAACGCTGGGCGGCGTATTCACCACGATGATCAAGAGAAACACCACCATCCCGACACAGAAGACGCAGATCTTCTCCACCGCCGTAGACAATCAGCCTTCCGTAGACATCCATGTCCTTCAGGGCGAACGCCCCATGGCGGCGGACAACAAGACTCTCGGCCGCTTCGAGCTCTCCGATATCCCGCCGGCTCCGAGAGGCGTGCCGCAGATCCAGGTGACCTTCGACATCGACGCGAACGGCATCGTCCATGTCTCCGCGAAAGACCTGGGCACCGGCAAGGAACAGAAGATCGACATCACCTCTTCTTCCGGCCTTTCCGACGAAGAGATCGAAAAGATGCAGCAGGACGCGAAGGCCCATGAAGCGGAAGACAAGAAGCGCAAGGAAGCGGTCACCGCGAAGAACAACGCGGAAGCCCTCGTGTATCAGGCGGAAAAGACCGTGAAAGAGATCGGCGACAAAGGCGACGCGGCGAAGGTGAAGGAAGTCAATGACGCCATCGCGAAGCTGAAAGAAACGCTCAAAGGCGACGACACGGAAAAGATCAAAGCCGACGCGGAAGCGCTCACGAAGCCCCTCCACGAACTGACGGAAAAACTCTATCAGCAGGCGCAGCAGGCTCAGCAGGCGGCGCAGGGCGCGGCGGGCCAGCAGCAGTCCCAGCAGGGCGCGCAGCACAAAGCCGACGGCGACACGGTCGACGCGGACTACAAAGTCGTGGACGACGACAAGAAATAAGACAGGATGAGGACGTATGGCAGCTCGGGATTACTATGAAGTGCTCGGCGTCGATAAGAACGCCACAGAAGACGACATAAAGAAAGCCTACCGCCGTCTCGCCCGCAAGTACCATCCGGATCTGAATAAGGACGACCCCTCCGCGGGAGAGAAATTCAAAGAGATCAATGAAGCGTACCAGACGCTGTCCGATGCGGACAAGCGCTCCCAGTACGACCAGGTCGGACACGACGCCTACGAACAGGCCCAGAAAGGCGGCGCAGGCGCGGGAGGCTTCGGAGGATTCGGCGGCCAGGGCTTCGGCGGTTTCGGAGGATTCGGCGGCCAGGGCTTCGACATGGGGGACATCTTCGACATGTTCACCGGCGGAAGCGGACGGCGCCAGCGGAACGGGCCGGAGCGGGGCGACGATCTCCGCTACGACATGGAGATCACCCTCCGGGAAGCGGCGAAAGGCGTGAAGAAGACCTTCACCGTGCGGAAAGAAGAGACCTGCGCGAAATGCCACGGCAGCGGCGCGGAGCCCGGCACGGACGTGGAGACCTGCCAGCACTGCCACGGCACCGGGCAGGAACGGATCGTGCGGAATACGCCCTTCGGCCAGATGGTGAACGCCACCACCTGCCGGTACTGCGGCGGCACGGGCAAGATCATCAAGCAGAAATGCAGCACCTGCCATGGCACGGGCGTGCAGACCGTCTCCAAGAAACTGGAAGTGAACATTCCCGCCGGAGCGGCGACGGGCGTGCGCATGCGCATCGCCGGCGAAGGGAATCCGGGCAAACGGGGCGGCCCGGCAGGCGATCTCTACGTATACATCTACGTGGCGGACGACCCGGACTTTGAACGGGACGGCGACGACCTCTACTGCCGCGCGGACATTTCCTTCCCCACGGCGGCGCTTGGCAATTCCATCCAGGTGGCGACGCTGGACAGCGCCGTCGAGCTGAAGATCCCCGCAGGCACGCAGAGCGGGACGAAATTCCGCATCCGCGGCGCAGGCATGCCCCGCCTCCGGGGCGGCGGAAAAGGCGACCTCTATGTCATCGTGAATGTGGTCGTCCCGAAGAACCTGAAAGGCGAGCAGAAAGAAGCCCTCCTGAAATACGCGGACATCTCCGGTGAGGACATCACCACGTACAAAGGCAAAGGCTCCTCCTTCATCGACAAACTGATCGACAAGATCAAATTATGAGCAAAAAAAGCGCCCGTTTCCAAAAAGGAAACGGACGTTTTTTCGCGCTTTTCTGTAAAAGCAGCCCCGCGCTTGAACGGGGCCTTTTTTGCTGCTATACTTTGGTTAAAAGTATGAGCATAAATCATAGCTTCATGCGGATAAAATTTCCACGGGGGGGCATAATGCTTCTCCGCGCCTCCTCCCGATATTTCGAGAGGGGGATTTTTATGAAAAAGAAATATGTCAATTTCACGGCGGCCCTGGCGGCGGCTTTTTTGTGCTCCGGCACAGGAAGCGTCCTGGCGGCAGAGGAACTGACGATCACGACAAAAGAGGAATTTACTGAACATCAGACTGGAGGAACGCCGCGCAGTGGAAACATAGAGTTGTCGGGCAGCGGAAACCAGCTGACCATTCGCCCTGAAGAGGGGGAATCCATTTCAGGAAATACCCTTTCCGGAGGTACGGGAAATGCGAACACATTGATTATCGATGGAGGGAATTTTTCTTCCGGCAGTGGCGCTTCGCTGACGGGAGACGGCACGCTGTCCGGGAATCAGGTCGTCATGAGCGGCGGTACGATGAAATATATTTACGGTGCGGAAGGAACGGACGGACATATAACTGTGGCGGGCAATCAGGTAACGCTCTCCGGGGGCAATACGTCGTATGTATATGGCGGATATCGGAAACAGGGTACGGGCGATATCACGGAGAACAGCGTATCCGTCAGCGGAGGAGAAGTCACCTTTTCTTCCTATAGAAGTATCGCCGGGGGATACCTGAACGGAAGTGAAGGGGAAGGGAATGTCGATCGAAACCGGGTGGATATTTCCGGGAACGTGACAGACGTATATACCGCTTACGGCGGGTTTAATACGGGGAAGTCCGGGAATGCAGATGAAAATAAAGTCGTGTTGACAGATGCGTCCGGTGTGGCACAGATATATGGCGGTTCTCGCTATGTGTCTTCTTCATATATAGAAGCGCAGGGAAACGTTACCGGAAATTATGTAGAGATCGTGAACAGCGATGTTGGAAGCAAGATGTATGCTGCTGTATATGGCGGGTACAGCGATAATCTTGATACCGACATCAGTGGAAATATCGTAGAAATTACCGGAGGGACGATTGGGAAAGAACTCTCGCTTGGGTTTGGCGCAGGTATTTACGGCGGATATCGGGTGGATAAATCCGGCCGTGTGACCGGCAATCAGGTGATGCTCTCCGGGACGACATCTTATGTAAGCGCTTACGGCGGATACAGTGGTACATCCGGTGGATTAACGGACAGTGGGAATGTGGAAGGCAACAGCGTCACCGTTTCCAAGTCGGTGTTTCAGGGAAGCGGTTCTAATACCACCGCCGATATTTACGGCGGTTATGGAAAATATAATCGTGTGGAAGGCGCGTCGCAGGATGTGCGCAATAACAGCGTTTATATAGAACAGCAGACCACAGTCAACGGGAATGTGTACGGGGGATACAGCGACGGAGGAAGTGGTGCGGTCGCCGGGAATACCGTGCAGGTGAGTGACGGAGAGATTATAAAGGTCTCGAAAACGCAGACGATTATCGACAGCTCAGGTATACATAAAGTCACGGTGAGCAATGCTCTTTACGGCGGGTATACGACGACAGACGGCGATGTGACGGGCAATCTTGTGGAACTTTCCGGCGGAACCATCGGAACGGACGTCTACGGGGGCTATTCCACGAAAACCGGGAACGTCTCCGGCAATACGGTGGCGCTCCGCGGCTCGGCGGATGTGACCGCATCCAATCTGTACGGGAGAAACGATGCGAGCACAGGCTCCGGGAATACGCTCTTCATCGATGATTGGAGCGGCAGCGCGCAGTCGGTGAAAAATTTTGAGACAATCCGGTTTAATCATGTGAACTGGGAGAATGGACAGACGATTCTCAATCTTACGGCAGGCGAAGAAAACGATTTGAAGGATACTGAAGTGGATACGGGAAATCTCGTCATTTACGGAAGCACGCCGCAGGTGGGAGAATCCATGACCTTCGTAAAGAGTACGACGGCGGATACCGGGCTTTCCGCAGAGCAGGCAGCGGGCGGATTTTCTTATCAGGTAGCGACCAGCGGTACGGCTGTGTGGGAAGACTCTGAAGCCGCATCGGGTTCCGCTCTGAATTACAGGATCACCGGCGTATTTCGTAATCCCCAGACCGACCTCATCGCGGAGAACCGGGCCGTGGCGGCGGCCTTCGTGAATCAGGGCGCGGACATCGCCGCCGATTCCCTGCGGCTCCTCGACGACGGATACCATTATGGCACGCAGACCTTCGGCGCGGTCTACGGGAACCGCAGCACCTATGACGTGGCGAGCGACATCAAGATCAACGGATGGAGCGAGATCGCAGGCTTCGGGAACATCCATGAAGTGAAAGGCGGCCGCCTTGCGTGGGGCGTCTTCTATGAAAACGGCACTGGCAACTACCGCACGTGGAATACATTCAACAATGAAATGTTCCGCGGCGACGGGAGCCTCCTCTACAACGGCGGCGGCGCGGCAGTGCGCCTCACGAAAGACAGCGGCATGTACTATGAAGCCTCATTCCGCGCGGGCACGCTCTCTTCTTCCATGTCGAACGCCGTGAAAGACGGGAATGGAAACTCCTACGGCTTCGACAGCGACAGCACCTACTGGGGCGCGCACGTGGGAGCGGGGAAACTCATCCAGAGAGGCGGCGGCCAGTGGGACATCTACGGGAAATACTTCCACACCGACATCGACGGGGACAGCTTCGAAATGGGCGGCGACCGTTTCAGCTTCGACGACGTGACGAGCGACCGTCTCCGTATCGGCGCGCGGTACACCGCGGACACGGACAAGGTGTGGAGCCTCTACTGCGGCGCGGCGTATGAATACGAATTCAGCGGCGACAGCCGCATGAAAGCGGGCCAGTTTGAAGCGCCGGAGCAGAGTTTGCAGGGCTCGACCGTCTTCGGCGAGATCGGCACCGTGTGGGGCCGGAAAGATTCCCCGTGGGGCTTGGACGTGAACCTCCGGGGCTACGCGGGCGAACGGGAAGGCTTCAGCGGCATGGTGCAGCTGGCATACGCCTTCTGAGTATAAAAAAGAGGACCCTTTCGGGTCCTTTTTTTGTGGGAATTTTCATTATCGCGCGGGGCAGCTGACTTTCATGAGCTCTTCGATCATGCGGTGCAGGAGCTGCGCCTGCTCGGCATCGGCGGCGCGGTAGTACACTTCTTTGCCTTCGCGGCGGCTCACGATGAGGCCGCCCGCTTTGAGCTGCTTCAGGTGATGCGAGACGGCGGGGCTGCTCATGGCCATCATGGAAGAGAGATTGATGACGCATTCCTCGCCGTGGCAGAGGATCCAGAAGATGCGGAGGCGGCTCCCGTCGCCGAGCTGTTTGAATGTGTCCGCCGCGGTCTGGAATTTTTCCGTTTCCGGCATGCGGTTCAGTCTGTGTTCCAATGGCTGCCCGTGGTCATGGGGCAGGATCGTATCCGGCATGAGCGTCCCTCCTTTTCCTGTATTGTATCACATCGGAAAAGAACGGGAAATTTGTCATGAAAAAACCGCCCGGAGGCGGTTCTCTCACAGATTGCTGCCGGCCATTTTCTCAAGGAGCGCGAGGGCTTCTTCCAGTTTCGGATTCGGCGCGTCCGTGCCGAGCCCTTCCCGGACGCAGCTCCGGATGTGGGCCCGGAGGATGTCGTGATTGACCCGGCGCAGGATGGCTTCCGCCGCCATGATCTGGTTGGAGATGTCCACGCAGTACCGGTCTTCTCCGATCATGCGGAGGATGCCGTCCAGCTGGCCCCGGGCGATGCGGATGGAACGGGCCGCTTTTTCCCGGTCAGCCTTCATTGCGGATGCCCGTCACGGTGTAGCCCGCGTCTTTCACGGCGGCGCTGAGGACTTCGTCAGAGACGTCCGCGGAAAGGGCAACGGCCGCTTCTTTCGCTTCCAGGCTGACTTCCGCGGCAGCTACGCTGGGGACGGATTCCAGGGCTTTTTTCACATGAGCCGCGCAGTGCTGGCACATCATGCCTTCGACAGATACGATTTTTTTCATGGTGTTTCCTCCTTTTGCTGAATCGGAATGGGATGGATTCGTCTCCTCGGAGGGGAGAGCGGAAATGGGAGCGCCGCCGCTTTCGGGCAGGGCGTATTTCGGCCGGAAGAACCGCAGGCGGAGGGCGTTCGTCACGACGAAGACGGAGCTGAAGCTCATGGCGAGGGCCGCTACCATGGGGTTCATTTTCAGGCCGAAGGCGGCGTAGAAGCAGCCTGCCGCGATGGGGATGCCGCAGGCGTTGTAGAAGAACGCCCAGAAAAGATTCTGCTTGATATTGCGGATGACCGCGCGGGAGAGCTCGATGGCCGCCGCCGCGTCGAGGAGATCGCTCCGCATGAGGACGATGCCCGCGGATTCCATGGCGATGTCTGTTCCCGCGCCGACAGCGATGCCCACGTCTGCCCGGGCGAGAGCGGGGGCGTCATTGATGCCGTCGCCGATCATGGCGGCTTTTTTCCCGCTTTCCCGGATGCGGCGGATCTCCCGCTCTTTATCCTGCGGCAGGACTTCGGCGATGACCCTGTCTGTGCCGACTTCTTTCTGGATGGCTTCCGCCGTTTTTCTGCGGTCTCCTGTGAGCATGACTGTCTCGATGCCGAGCGCCCGGAGCGATTCGACGGCCCTGCGGCTCGTGGGCTTCACGGTGTCCGCGGCGGCGATGAGGCCGAGCAGGCGGCCGCCGGATGCGAACCAGAGCGGCGTCTTTCCTTCTTCTTCGAGACGCGCTCCCTCTGCCGCCAGCGCTTCCGCGGGGATAGAGAAGGCTTCCATCATGCGGAGGCTGCCGCCGAGGCATTCTTTCCCGCCGATCACGCCGCGGATGCCCTGCCCGGGGATCTCTTCAAAGTCCGTGACGGGCAGGAGAGACGTTTTGGTCGCTGCCGCCTTTTCAGCGACGGCTGCCGCGAGAGGATGGGAAGAGAGATGCTCCAGAGACGCCGCCGCGCGGAGGAGCTCGTCTTCGCTGACGCCTGCGGCGCAGAGGATATCCGTCACAGACGGCGCGCCGCGGGTGATGGTGCCGGTCTTGTCGAGGACGGCGGTCTGTACATCGTGCGCCGCTTCGAGGGCTTCCGCCGATTTGAAGAGAATGCCGTGCCGCGCGCCCCACCCCGCGCCGACCATGATGGCTGTTGGCGTGGCGAGGCCGAGCGCGCACGGGCAGGAGACGACGAGAACGGATACGGCGATGGTGAGGGCAAATTCGGCGGACGCGCCGAGAAGAAGCCAGACCGCCGCGGCGAGGAGGGCGATGGCGATGACCGCGGGAACGAAGATCCCCGCGACTTTGTCGGCCAGACGGGCGATGGGCGCTTTCGAACCGGTCGCTTCATCCACGAGGCGGATGATCTGGGCGAGAGCGGTGTCGCTGCCCACTTTTGACGCCGTCATGCGGAAATAGCCGCTCCGGTTGACCGTCGCGCCGATGACGGTATCGCCGGGGCGCTTTTCCGCGGGGATGCTCTCGCCGGTGATGGCCGATTCGTCGATGGACGCCGTTCCTTCGACGATGACCCCGTCGGCGGGGATGGACTCGCCGGCGCGGACGGCGATGAGGTCGCCCGGGACGAGCTCTTCCGCGGGGATGGTGACTTCTTTCCCGTCCCGGATGACGGAGGCCGTCTTCGGCGCGAGATCGAGGAGCTCATTCACCGCCTGCGATGTGCGGCCTTTCGCGCGGGCTTCGAGAAATTTTCCCACCGTGATGAGCGTGAGGATCGTGCCTGCTCCCTCGAAGTAAAGCTCGTGGGAGAAATGGGCCGCTTCGGCAAGATCGCCCGTACCGAGGGCGATGGCGATCTTGTAGAGGGCGTACACGCCGTAGACCGTGGACGCGCCCGCGCCGAGGGCGACAAGGGAATCCATATTCGGCGAGCCGTGGACGAGCGTCTTGAAGCCCTGCTGAAAATACCGGCGGTTCAGGAAGAGGATGGGAATGAGGAGAAAAAGTTCCGTGAGGGCGCAGACCATGGCGCGGCTGTCGCCGAGAAAAGCCTCCGGCATGGGCCAGCCCATCATGCGGCCCATGGAGAGGTAGAAAAGGGGAATGGCAAAGAGAAAAGAACCTGTCATGCGCCGCTTCATGGCAAGATACTCCTGCCGCGCCGCTTCCGCCGGAGACGGCGCCTTTCCAGCCTTCGCCGCGTCACGAAGCGCCGCTCCGTACCCGGCCTTTGTGACAGCCTGCACGATCTCCGCGGAAGAGAGCTTCGCTTCATCGTATTCCACGACCATGCTGTTCTTCAGCAGGTTCACGGATACGTCCTTTGTCCCGGGCAGAGCGGCGACGCTTTTTTCCACCCGCGCCGAGCAGGCGGCGCAGGTCATCCCGGTGATTGTATATGTTTCTTTCATACGACCTCCTTATGTCCATACCCCCAGGGGGTATTACTCTCTTAAACTTAGTATAGCCTAATTTGACGATCCCGCAAGGACAGGAACGGAGATTTTTTTGCCGGCCGGCAGGAAGGTGAGGGGCGGAATGCCGATAAATGGCCTGTTTTACATATGCGAGAAAAAATTTTTAGCCATACAGAAAAAATAATAAAAACATATTGACTTTGCGGTGAGATATGATATGATGAGGACAACAGTTAAACAAATACTTAATTGTTAAAGAAACAGGAGAAGTCAAAAATGAAGAAGAGCTACAAGATCGAAGTGGACTGCGCCAACTGCGCCAATAAAATGGAAGATGCCGCCCGGAAGACTGCCGGTGTGAAGAATGCGGTCGTCAATTTCATGATGCTGAAAATGAACGTGGAATTTGAAGACGGCGCGGATCCGAAAGAAGTCATGCAGGCCGTGCGGGCGAACTGCAAAAAAGTGGAAGACGACTGCGAGATCTACTGCTGAGGGGAGCGCCGGGAGGCGCTTTCTTTCAAGCCCATCAATTAAATAAATGCAAAAACATTTAATCGAACGAAGGAGGGAAAAGCAATGAATAAAAAGCAGAAGACCATGCTGGTGCGGATCCTTGCCGCCGCGGCCCTCATGATCGGGCTGTCCTTCACGGAAACGGAAGGCGTGGCGCGGTTCCTGCTGTACCTCGTGCCGTACTTCATCGTCGGCTGGGACATCCTGCGGAAAGCGGGGAAAGGCATCCGCAACGGGCAGATCTTCGATGAGAATTTCCTCATGGCCGTGGCGACGGTGGGCGCCATCGCGCTGGCCCTCTATGATGAGACCGGCGATTATACGGAAGCCGTGGCGGTCATGCTCTTCTACCAGATCGGTGAGCTTTTCCAGAGCTACGCCGTAGGGAAGAGCCGCCGGAATATCAGCGAGTTCATGGACATCCGGCCGGATTACGCCAATATCGAAAAGGACGGCGCGCTGGTGCGGGTCGACCCCGACGAAGTGGAAACGGGCTCGGTCATCGTGGTGCAGCCCGGCGAAAAGGTGCCGATCGACGGCATTATTGTCGAAGGCGCGTCCGCCCTCAATACGAGCGCCCTCACCGGGGAAAGCGTGCCCCGCGACGCGAAGGCCGGCGATGCGATCATCAGCGGGTGCATCAATATGACGGGCGTGCTGAAGATACGGACGACAAAAGAATTCGGCGACTCCACCGTTTCCCAGATCCTCGATC
>ULRH01042914.1_pt1 | contig 13594 bp, 6 predicted proteins | sample 1955271 | NCBI WGS metagenome assembly ULRH01 (sample SAMEA4835677, study PRJEB28245) | human gut metagenome | biome: gut microbiome; material: fecal sample | place: Denmark | collected 2008 | reverse complement strand
ACACACAGCTCGCTTTGTTTTGAATTCGTCGAACTCACGTTATGATTAATAAAATAAATCCTATAATCCTCTGAGTCTTTAACAGAGACATTACATTTGAGTTCGCATAGTTATGCTATATACGGCAGACAGACACGACCTCGTAAGATTATGTCCGTCTGTTTCTATGTTTTATATATCACGTTCCCTGCTTTACTTAAAGGTGTTAGGAACTGTCTCAATACATTATTTCAACAACGTCATGCACTCATCTCACGAGTGAGCAGGCTTTCGAGTTCCTCTGCCGAAAGGCGCAGCTTGAAGTCGCCCTTTATCGCCACGGAGATGCGGCCGGTCTCCTCAGACACCACCACGGCTATGGCGTCGCTGCCCTGCGATATGCCGAGTGCGGCACGATGGCGCAGTCCCAGTTCCTTCGGAATGTCGTGACTGTGCGACACGGGCAATATACATCCTGCGGCACGGATGCGTTTTTTCGAGATGATCATGGCTCCGTCGTGCAGCGGCGAGTTCTTGAAGAAGATGTTTTCTATGAGTCTCTGATTGATGTTGGCGTCTATCAGGTCGCCGGTCTCCACTATATCGTCGAGCCGCACGGTGCGCTCTATCACGATGAGTGCGCCCACCTTGCCCCTCGCCATGTCGATGCACGCCATCACAATGGGCATGATTGTCTCCTTGTCGGCCTCAGAATCCTTCGCTCCTCCGCCCGACGCGAAGAACCGGGTGATAATCTGGAAGCGGCGGTGCGTACCGAGCGTATAGAGGAACTTGCGTATCTCTTCCTGGAAAAGTACGATGAGACCGATGACACCGACGCTCACCAACTTGTCCATAATAGAACCGAGGAGCCGCATCTCGAGCACCTGGCTGACGAAAAGCCATACTATCACGAACACTATGATGCCGATGAACACATTCAGCGACCGGCTCTCCTTCATGAGGCGATAAACATAATAGAGCATCATCGCCACAAGAACAATATCCACTACATCCTTTATTCCGAATTCTATCATTGCCGTTGACTATTGCCGTTAAACAAAAACAAATAAAAAGAAGCACTATATGGCGGAGCCGTCGGCGCACTGTCTCATGCTGCCGACTATCCTCACAGCCTCCACACACTCCCTCACGTCGTGCACACGCAGTATGGACGCACCCTTGAGAAGCGCGATGGTGTTGAGCACGGTGGTGCCGTTGAGCGCGCCCGAGGCGTCGGTCTGAAGCACACGCGATATCATGCTCTTGCGCGATATGCCCACAAGCAGCGGCAGACCGAGCTCGTGCAGACGCTCCATTCCGTCCATTATGCGGTAGTTCTGTTCGAGCGTCTTGCCGAAGCCGAAGCCCGGATCGAGTATCACGTCCTTCATTCCCAGGTCGCGCAACTGCTGCACATCTGCCGCGAAAGCCTTGATCATGCTGTACAGGTCGGGCTTCACCGACATGAGGATATAAGCCACACGAAGGCGCGCTACGGTCTCGAACATACTCTCCTCCTCGTGTATCGGGGTGTTGACAATGCCCGTTATGCCACCCTCGGACACATCGTTTATGATGTCGGCACCGAACTCCTCAACACACATACGGGCCACAGCCGGCCGGTAGGTATCCACAGAGAGTACGGCGTCGGGCTGCTCGCGGCGCACTATTACGAGCGCATGGCGGAGACGCTCGGTCTCTTCCTGCTCGCTCACCTCGTCGGCACCGGGACGTGTGGAGAACGCCCCCACATCGATTATCGTGCCACCCTGCTCCATTATCTCGTTGGCTCTGTCGGCTATCTCAGCCTCTGTCTGACGGCGGCTGCCGGCAAAGAACGAGTCGGGAGTGGCGTTGAGAATACCCATGACCTTGGGTTCTGACAGGTCGAGAAGCCTGCCACGGACGTTTATAGTGTAATTCATATCGTGCAAAGTTCCTATCTGATGCAAAGATAAGATAAAATTGTGATATACAAATTAAATCGCAAAAAGATAGCAATAAATACATAAACTCTCCGCGTATGGCCGGCCTCATCAGTCGCCTACGACGAAGCTGCCCGACAAGACGATGTCCTCTGCCGAGCGGCCTATCATCACCGCGAACTCGCCCGGCTCGACAACACGCTGCATTGACGCGTTCCAAAGCGCCAGTTCGCCGTAAGGAAGATCGAAGCTAACGGTCTTCTGCTCACCCGCCTTCAGCTCTATCTTGTCAAAGCCTTTCAGCATTTTCTGCGGCGTTGTGACCGAGCTGACACGGTCGTTCACATAAAGCTGCACCACCTCCTTGCCGTCGCGGCTGCCTGTGTTGCGCACGTTGACGCTCACCCTAACAGTCTTTGCCGACGGGTTGTTGTCTATTTTGAGGTCGCTGTATTCGAAAGTCGTGTAGCTGAGTCCGTGTCCGAAGGCGAACAGCGGCGCGGGCGATGAGAACACATAGTCGCGTCCCGGCTTTTCGGGAGTGCCCGGTTCACGGTTTATGCCGCGCGCACTTGGTTTATAATCGTACGTGACCGGCAGATGGCCCACCGAACGTGGGACGGAGCAGTTGAGCCGTCCCGACGGATTGACATCGCCGAGCAATATGCCGGCTATGGCGTTGCCGCCCTGCTCTCCGGGATACCATGCCTCGAGAATTGCCGGCACATGGTCTTTCTCCCAATCAATAGACCACGGGCGTCCGTGCACCATGACAAGCACAACCGGCTTGCCCGTGGCGCAGACGGCCTGCAGAAGCTCGCGCTGTACGCCGGGCGGATCGAGGCTGGTGAGGTCGTAACCCTCGCCCGACACGAACGGATCGCGCGGCTCATTCTCGCCAAGTCCGACGCCCCATCCCAATCCTGAGAGTATGACGCTCGTCTCGCCGAGCACCACCACAGCCACGTCGCTCTTGCTTGCAGCCTCAACCGCCGCGGCAATGCCCGAACGGTCGCTGCCCGTGATGTCGCATCCCTTGGCATAGTTTATTTGCACACGGCTGCCGAGCCTGTCGCGCAGACCTTGCAATATGGTGACACCCGAACGGTTGTCGCGCGTATAAGTATAGTCGCCATACTGCACCTGGTCGGCGTTCGGGCCAATAACAGCCAGAGACTTCAGCTTAGAAGCGTCGAGCGGAAGCAGCGCACTGTCGTTCTTCAACAGCACGGCCGACTCCTGCGCCACCTCAAGTGCCAGAGCCACATGCTCCGGACGGTGCACCACCTCAGCCAACCGCTCGGGATCGGGATAAGGTTTCTCGAACAGTCCCGCCATGAACTTGGCTCGCAATATGCGTCTGACGGCCGTGTCTATCTGCTCTTCCTTCACCTTGCCGGCCTTCACCAGCTCGAGCAGATGGGCGTAAGCGTCGGGGCGCGCAGCCTCAAAATCAACGCCCGCATTGAGGCCCATTACCGCCGCCTCAGAGGCATCGGCTGCCACATGATGGAAATTATAAAGATGGCTCAGTCCGCCGTAGTCGGTAAACACATATCCTCTGAAGCCCCACTCTCCGCGCAGCACGTCGGTGAGCAGCCAGCGGTTGCAGTGGGCAGGTATGCCGTCCACCTCGTTATACGACGGCATCACGGCACACACATTAGCCTCCTTCACCGCCTTTTCGAACGGATACAGATGGAGCGTGCGCATCTCGCGCTCTCCCAACGACACCGGACCGAGGTTCACTCCGCCTGCCGGCACACTGTAGCCTGCGAAATGTTTTGCCATACACATCAGCTTGCCGGGAGCTATGCCGTGGGCGCGTGTGTATTCAACCTTGCCCTGCATACCCTCGACAAACGCCGTACCCATGCGTGCCACGAGGTAAGGATCCTCGCCGAAACATTCCTCCGTGCGTCCGTAGCGCGGTTCGCGGGCAAGATCGAACAGCGGCGACAGTGCCTGATCCACTCCCGAGGCCGACGCCTCAAGCGCAACGGCCGACGCCATACGTTCCACGAGCGCCGGGTTCCATGTGCTTCCCTGCGCTATGGCCTGCGGAAAAATGGTGGCGCCCATTGCCAGTTGTCCGTGTAGGCACTCACCTATCTGGATTGGCGGTATGCCCAGACGCGTATGCTCACGGGCATAACGCTTGGTCTCCGCCGACATGCGTGCAATCTCCTGCACGCTGATGAAAGGACTCTCCACCACACCGGCACCATAAGGCAACTGACGGTATTCGCCCATACCGTTCATATTCATCTGCGCTATTTTCTCCTCAAGAGTCATACGGCTCAACAGGTCTTCCACGCGCTCGTCTATTCCGGCTTTCGGGTCTTTATAAATCTGTGCGTTGGATGCTACGGCAAAGCATAGACATACAATCGTATGTGATGCGACTATTCTTAAATTCATACTCAACTTGTTTTGTTAGGATAATGCAGTACAAAGATAGTGAAAGGTGAGAGCAAAGACAAATAAAAAAACATCGTTTTTTTTGAACTTTGGCTTTGCCGAACCGCATCCTATCTTATTCAGAGATAGTGAAAGGCGAGAGCAACTATGAACGTACCAACATCGCCTTTACATATTTTTCAACAATCAATTTCATCACCTCAAAACTCCCCAACCGCCATACCCACGTACCCATCTCCCTGCCCCGTTTATGCAAAAAATATGCAATGAAAAATGCATAAATATAACACCTCAACTCAACGAGAGTGCCCTTAAAAGTCAGAAAAGTTTTTTCAGCTACAAATACGCGAGTTTTGAACACTTTGCGTAAAGCCCTGTCAGTCAGAGAGATAGAGCAAACCGGCATAAGATACAGCCGATAGCGCCTTGCGAAAGAGCCCATATTGGCTTGCGATTAAGCCCATTTCAGGTGCTGAAATGAACCATATCGCACTCCGAAACAGGCGTTTTCGCATCACGATAAAGGCTTTATCGCAAAGCGAAGAAGAAAAAACGGACTCGCGATGTATATTTATTCATCTTTCATACAGGATTTTATCGCCTCGCGATTCCAGAATTGAAAAAATATTTGTAAAGATTTTTTACTTCCGGAAATGTATATTTATGCAAAACCAACCGGCTGCGGTGAAGTCGGAAACAGCCCATTCCGGACATCACGGAATGGGGTTATAATATTACAATATTAATATTTTTTGATTATACATATAGTATTTTTGCTTATTTTTATTTAATTTTGCAATAGGAAAAATATTAAGCAACTTTAATTAAACATTATTGTGTACAAAAAGAACAAAGCGATTGTCAAGATTTGTAAACATCAAAATCAAATATCACAGATGAAAAGAAAGAAACTAAACATCATTGCTGCCATCTCGATGATTGCGGCAGGATCGTTCATTGCCGGTGCGTGTACCGACAACGACTACGATTTCAACAACATTGACACCACTGTAGGTATCGGCGGCGACCTGACCCTTCCGGGAAGCTCCACCGACACCATCAAACTGGCAGACGTGCTCGACCTCGACAACAGCGACTGCGTGAAGGTGAGGGACAACGGCGACTACGTGTTCGAGCAGAAGGGCAGCGACATCGACGTTACCGAGATAAGGGTGGACGGATTCACCATTACAGAGGAACAGACAACCGGACAGGCGTTTGTCATCGACCTTTCAAGCCTGAGCAAGAAGAGGGCGAGAACGCGCGTACAGTCACGTTTCTCCAACACTCAGCGCATCAGACGGTTCACCTACAACGGCCATTCCGACGACGTGGTGGGCCTCACACGCGTGAGCATCAATCCGGCGTCGATGGACCTCAACGTGCACTTCCCGCAAGGACTAAGCTCCGTAATGCCGACAATAGACAAGCTGCAATTGTTCCTGCCAAGCTATATCGTCATAGGAAATGTGTCGGGCAGCGGCAACGGAACGCTCTCGCACAGCGGCTCGGCCATCACTCTGACAGGCGTGAACACGTCGCGCGACCTCTCGCTGACGGTAACGACAGACGAGCTCGACTTCGCAAACGGCAACATGGACAACGGCAAGCTGACAATAGCCGACGGCGACATAACGCTGGACGGCGACATAGACATGAGTCTGGAGGCGACACTCAACGTCACGGGTACGCCGTCGCAGACGAGATTCGAGATAAGCAACACGTTCAATCTTGACACATTCAAGCCCATATCAGCAGTGGGACGATTCAGTCCTTCAATCAATCTGAACAGTCTCGGAAACGTGGAGATAAACGGTGTTCCGGAGTTCCTGACCGACGGTGACGTGCGCGCCGACCTCGACAATCCGCAGATAATGATATCCATAAACAACACGATGAACGCCACCGGACTGGTGAAAGGCACGATAACAGCCACCAAGGACGGACGCCGGACGGCAAGCGTGACGGTGCCACAGATGACCATTCACCCCGCGACAACCACCGAAATATGCATCTGCCGCAGAAAGACGGCAGAGATAGAGGCTGAATATGGCAGCAACGCATACGAAGTGCCGGAGCTCTCGACACTCATCGAGACAATACCGGACAACATCAGCTTCGACGCCGAGGCAATGGCAGACAAGACCAAGGAGAGCGAGTTCATACTCGACCACACCTATACCATCGCGCCGAAATACAGCGTGGAGGCACCGATAGCATTTGCCGAGAACGCCAGCATAGTGTATAAGGACTCGCTGGACGGATGGCACAAGGACTTGGAGGACTACGACCTGACCGACGATGCCGGCATCACCGTGACGGCGGAGATAGAGAACCGCGTGCCGGCATATCTCACTCTGACGGCCACACCTATCGACGAGAACGGCAACGACATCAGCAACGACGTGAGTGTGGAGGTGTCTGGCACCGTAATAGCATCGCCCGACGGCGAGGAATCGGCCTACACGCCGCTCACGATAAACATCACAAAGAAGACGGCCGAGGCCATGAAGAAGATAGACGGACTGCGCCTCACCATACAGGGCAAGGCCAAATCGGAGGACGGAAAGGACAGCGTGACGGGCAAGACGCTCAACTCGAAGAAGCATTTCCTCATAGCCCGCGATGTGAAAATAAAGATAACAGGAAAAGTAATAGCCGATTTCAATTAACAACACCAACAAGAACCGAATTATGAAAACAATATACAGAAACTTATTTACAGCCGCACTGATGGCTGTAGGATGCAGTGCTGCGGCACAGACAATAAACTCGGCATATTTCACTGAAGACTATAAATTCCGCCACATGCTCAACCCGGCGTTCGGCAACGAGCAGAACTATGTGTCGATACCTGCGCTCGGAAACATCAGCGTGAACACTCACGGCAACTTCGGTTACCGGGACGTGATCATGAGCAACCCGATGTATCCGTCGCTCAGCAGCAAGAAGATGACCACGTTCATGAATCCTTACATATCCGCGGAGGACGCTCTGAGCGGCTTCAGCACCGGAAACAACCGCATAACGGGCGACGTGAGCCTGACCATTCTGTCGGCGGGATTCAAGGCTTTCGGCGGATACAACACCATAGAGATAAACTCGCGCACGACGACGGGCGTATCGCTGCCCTACGAACTGTTCGAGTTTGCCAAGAACACCGGTAACCACAGCTACGACATAGGCGACATAAACGCGCACGCACAGTCGTTTGCCGAGATAGCCTTCGGACACTCGCGCCAGATAAACGACAAACTGCGCCTTGGTGCCAAGCTCAAGGTGCTGGTTGGTCTGGGACGTGCCGACGTGAAGATGAGAAACATGAAGGCCGACCTCACAGCCGAAGACAAATGGACAATAACGGGCGAGGCCACGGCGGACGTGTCGATGAAGGGCTTCTCTTATGTGTCTGAGGAGAAGAAATACAACATTGAGGGCAGCGGAACTTACGAACGTGTGAACGACGTGGATCTCGACGGCGTGGGCGTAGGCGGCTTCGGTATGGCTATAGACCTGGGTGGTGTGTACGAGATAAACGAAGACTGGACGGTAAGCGCGTCAGTACTCGACCTGGGATTCATCAGCTGGACAAACGACATGTTGGCTGAGAACAGATCGAAATCGTTTGTCTTCAACGGTTTCCACGACGTGTCGGTGACATCCGACCGCGGCGAGGAGATAGACACAAAGGTTGACCGCTACGGCGATCAGCTGGCCGACTTCGCCAACCTTACCGACATGGGCGACAAGGGCGGACGCTCAACCGGCATCGGCGCGACAATCAACGTGGGCGCAGAATACACGCTGCCGGTATATCGCAAGGTGTCGTTCGGCGCGCTCTGCACATCGCGTATAAACGGCGCTTACTCATGGACTGAAGGACGACTGAGTGCCAACTATGCTCCGCTGAACTGGTTGGACGGTGGCGTGAGCTTTGCCGTGAATAGCTTCACGACAAGCATGGGATGGGTACTCAACCTGCATCCGAAGGGCTACAACTTCTTCATCGGAATGGACCACATACTCGGCAAGACGAGCAAGGAGATGATTCCGTTAAGCTCTAACGCGAGCCTTACGGTAGGAATGAACATCACTTGGTAAGCAACGGCACACCAGGCGGCAGGCCGCCGCGCACGGAGGAACAAGCAACGTTGCGCGAAACGGCTTGCCACAACAAATAAAAAAGCGGACACGCACGACGCTCCGTCACCGCAACTGCGCGGCATCAACGGTTTCGTCTGTGCGTGTCCGCTTTGTCTTTGAGCATCCTTATGGCGTCTGTTTGCCGCCATAAGGATATCCATTATTTATTGACAGTCTCGAGCATCAGCTTCACTGCCTCCTCGAGCTGCTTGTCCTCACCACCGAGCTGCTGCTCAGGCGTGTTGTAAACCTCAACATCCGGTTCGAGCTCATGGTTCTCCAGATAGTTGCCTTGCATGTCTCTCACACCCACCTGAGGTATTCCGAACACGAGCGACGGATCTATCTGAGTTTCCCACCAAACGGCTGTCATGGTGCCCGGAACAGGTGCTCCGACAAGTTTTCCTATACCGAGAGTCTTGTAAACCCACGGGAATCCGTGCGCATTTGAATAGTCATCCTCGCAGACAAGCACACAAGAAGGCTTGCACCACTTGTTGTAAGGATCGCTGCCGATGTATTGTCCACGAGGCGCAAACTGCTGATATTCCTTTCCACTGAGCAATGTGGCGAGGTCGTCGTGCAGCCATCCACCTCCGTTGTGGCGTGTATCTACTATCACAGCCTCCTTGTTGCGGCAACGGCCGAGCAATTCGGAGTAGACCACACGGAAGCTTTCGCTATCCATTCCTTTCACATGAACGTAGCCGATCTTGCCGCCTGACAGTTCGTCAACCTTCTTGCGGTTGTTCTCAACCCAACGCTTGTAGAGCAGATTGCGCTGTGCTCCATAGCTGATAGCCTTAACCTGCTGCTCGAAGTGTTTGCCTGTCGCCGGGTCGTAAACTGACAGCAGCACCTGCTTTCCGGCTTCTCCGGCCAACAGCGGGTAGTAATCCTCGCCGGCCTTTATCTCCTTGTTGTTTATCTTCTCTATTATGCAGCCGTTCTTTATCTTCGAGTCGGCTTTGGTGAGTGGTCCACCAGCAATCGTCTCGACAATCTTCAGGCCGTCGCCCTCGTACGAGTTGTCGTAGAAAGCACCCAGACATGCGGTCTGCTGTGTGGCTCCGGTGCCTCCATAACGTGCTCCGGTATGCGAGCCGTTGAGTTCGCCCAGCATTTCGGAAAGCATCTCCTGGAAGTCGTAGTTGTTGTTGATGTAAGGCAGATAGCGCGAATATATCTTCTTGTATCCATCCCAATCAACTCCGTGGAGGTTCGGATCGTAGAACTTATCTTTGACCTGACGCCATACATGATTGAATATATAGTCGCGCTCTTTGGCCGGACGCAGGTCGAAATCAGCTCTGAACGATATGTTGTCCACCTTGTTTCCGTTGGTCTGAATCTTCTTCATCTGTCCTCCGGAGCACAAGTATATGTTCTCACCTTTCTTGTCCTGAATCATGTTTCCGCCTCCGATGCCCTTTATTATGAGCTTCGTGGTGTTCTCACGGAAGTTGCGTTCCCACAGATCATAGCCTCCTTCGAAAGCCGCGCAGTAGTACAGCTTGTCGCCTTTCGGTGTGAGTACTGCGTCGCCCATGTTCGAAGAGTTTATCGTAAGACGCATTATCCTGTCGCGGCGGTTCTCAAGATCGAAGGTGAGTTCCTTGTCCTTGTCGTCCTTCTTGCTCTTTTTGTCTTTGCTTTTCTTGCTGTCTTTCTTCTTGTCGCCGTCGTCTTTCTTATCGCTGTCGCCGTCTTTCTTATCGTCGGAATCCTTGTTCATGTCTTCCTCGAGGGCGAGTTCCTCTTTGTTCAGACGGAACTTGTCGTAAGCCTCAGCATCGAAGAACATGATGTAAGTGTCCGACTCAGCTCCCCAACTGCCGTGACTGCGATAGCCGGCACGATCGGACGACCAGATCATAGCCTTACCGTCGAGCACCCATTTAGGATTGCTGTCGGTATAACCGCTCTCTGTCAGATTGGTTACCTGGCCACTTCCGTCGGCTTTTACGAGCGCTACGTCTTCGTTGTTCCATCCTCCCACGCCTATGTAAGAAGTAAGGAACCACTTGCTGTCAGGCGACCACTGATAGTCCTGATCGCCGTCACTGTATGAATAATTGAACTTTCCGTCGAGCACCGTGCGCACTTTCCTGCTCTTGAGATTGATCACACGCAGTGTGGTACGGTTCTCAAGGAATGCCACTTCCTTGCCGTCGGGCGAGTATGCGGGCTGGAACGAGGGTTTGTCTGTCACGACAAGAGGCTCTTCCTTAATCTCCTGGGCATAGGTGAAATACTTATCCTCCTTACGCACAAGGCTGCTCTGATATATTCCCCAAACGCTGTCGCGCTCGGCAGAATATACTATTGAACGTCCGTCGGGGCTGAAATCAACATCGCGCTCCTGCTGAGGTGTGTTGGTTATCTGGCGTGTCGTCTCATAATCCACAGACGTAACATACACATCGCCACGCACGATGAAAGCCACTTCCTTACCGTTTGGCGACACAGCCATGTCGGTTGCACCGCCCCAGAAAGTACGGTTGATGACGTCGTTCTCCACACGGTCGGTCACGATTTCCACCTTCACCTTCGACGGTTGCCCACCTTCACGCATGGTGTATATCTCTCCGTCGTAGCCATAACACAGCGTTCCGTTGTCTGCTACAGTGAGGAAACGCACCGGATTCTTGGTGTGATGAGTGAGCTGAACGCGGTTCTCACCCGACAGATCGCTCTTATATACATTGAAACTGCCGTCCTGTTCGCTCAGATAATAGTACGAATTGCCGTCCGGAGCCCACACAGGATTGCGGTCCTCACCGCGGAACGACGTCAGTTTCTTATACGTACGAGTTGGTCCGAGAGTGCAAAGCCAGATGTCGCGGGCTATTGACGACTGATGATGTTTGCGCCAAGGGTCTTCATAACCCTTCAAATCCTGATAAAGAAGTTTGTCACCAGCCTTGTTCAAAGAGAGGTCCTGCATGACCATCGATGAGAACATTACCGGACGACCGCCATGAGTCGACACATTGTAAATCTGCGAGAACTGACCGCTCGGGAACTGAATGTCCTTATAGTCCTGCTGTATCGATGCCGCAAAAAGCACGTGCGTGCTGTCGGCAAACGCCACAGGGATTTCAGTGGTTGAGTGAGTGGTAAGTCTTGTAGGCGCACCGCCGTCACGGCTCATGATGAAAACATCGAAACCACCTTCACGGTCTGACGCGAACGCAATCTGCTTGCCGTCAGGCGACCATACCGGACGCGAGTCGTAAGCCGGATTGGTTGTGAGTTGAGTAGCACGGCCGCCACCCACCGGAACGGTGAAAATGTCACCGCAATAGGTGAAAGCGATGGTCGTCCCATCGGGAGAAATGGCCGGATAGCGCATCCATAACGGACCGTCATCGGCCTGTGCCGCACCGGTAGCGAGCAGTACCGATGCCATTAGCAGAAGTTTTTTCATACCTTATATAATTTATAATAATGTCCTTTCACCGCTTATAAACCGTCGCGCTCCGCGTTCCGGCAAATGATGTTCAGAAGCACATCATAAAACATCACCATAGTGTATGATAATAATTAAATAACAGCTACGAATATCAAATCACAGCAAAATTACGCAATTTTTCTCTCTTTGAATACTTTTTGTCACACTTTTCGTGAAATAGTTATCCCATTATCGGGACATCAATACAACTATGTCACCATATATAAAAGCCATGACCGACACACGGAAAGATTGATAACGCCCGACGTAAAAAGCGCAGACATAGCGCGGAGAATAGGCCGATATGGCACGACCGGCACCAAATTGTTGGTGCAAAAGCACGCTTAATCCGAACATTTTATGTAAGTTTGCAACACATTATTTCTATAATAACAGATAAGTCATGGATATAGAACGTCTGTACAGATTATTTTCAGAACATCAGGTTGTCACAACCGACAGCCGCGACTGCCCCGAAGGCTCCATTTTCTTCGCCCTGAAGGGAGAATCATTCGACGGAAACAAGTTTGCTGAAAGCGCCCTGCAGAAGGGCTGCTCGTACGCCGTGATAGACGAACCGGAGTATGCCCGCGACGAGAGATACATCGTCGTGGACGACACACTTGCCACACTCAAGCTGCTGGCACGCCACCATCGCCGCCAGTTCGACATCCCCGTGATAGGCATAACGGGTACTAACGGCAAGACAACAACCAAGGAACTCGTGGCAGCAGTGCTGTCAAAGAAATACAACGTGCTCTACACGCAGGGCAACTTCAACAACGACATAGGTGTGCCGAAGACGTTGTTGCGTCTGAAGAAGGAGCACGAGATAGCCGTCATAGAGATGGGTGCGAGCCATCCCGGCGACATAAAGACGCTTGTTGAGACCGTAGAGCCCGACTACGGACTGATAACCAACGTGGGAAAAGCCCATCTACAGGGTTTCGGATCGTTCGAAGGAGTAATCAAGACGAAAGGAGAGCTTTACGACTTCCTGCGCCAGCGCAAAGGCTCCAAGGTGTTCATAGACGCCGGCAACGAGCATCTTGCAGGAATATCACACGGCCTCGACCTCATAAAATACGCATGCTCACCGATGCCCGGACTCTATGTCGAGGGCCACGTAGTTTCGTGTGCGCCGCTGCTCTGCTTCGAATGGCGCAAGGGTGAAGGCCCGTGGCATGAGGTGTCAACGCATCTTATCGGCACATACAACCTCTGCAACATGCTCGCGGCAGCCAGTGTCGGACTCTACTTCGGTGTCAGCGAGGACGCCGTGAGCGAGGCTTTGGCAGGATATGTTCCGAGCAACAACCGCTCACAGCTCGAAAGCACGGAGCACAACAAGCTGATTGTGGATGCCTACAACGCCAACCCTACGAGCATGGCAGCCGCAATACAGAACTTCCGCGACATGCAGGTGAGCCACAAGATGGCAATCCTCGGCGACATGAGAGAGCTGGGTGACTCGTCTGAAGAGGAGCATCAGAAGGTGGCAGACATGCTGAAGGACGCCGGATTTGACACCGTATGGCTTGTCGGCGAGGAGTTCAGCAAGACACGATGCGACTTCCGCAAGTTTGCCAACGCCGACGAAGTGAAGGAAGAACTGAGCAAGAACAGGCCCGAAGGCCAGTACATACTGATAAAAGGAAGCAACGGAATG
>ULRH01049118.1_pt1 | contig 13601 bp, 15 predicted proteins | sample 1955271 | NCBI WGS metagenome assembly ULRH01 (sample SAMEA4835677, study PRJEB28245) | human gut metagenome | biome: gut microbiome; material: fecal sample | place: Denmark | collected 2008 | reverse complement strand
ACAGAATACTATAAATTTGCACTTGCTGCTTGAATTCGCCTAGCCATAATCTCTATGACGAGGATTAACATTACCAAAACCAACATGATCCATTATATGCCAGTTATAAACCCAACCTCCTCCGAAGGAGTCTAGCATCTGATTTCGGAAATCCTTACTCATAATTCGATAGAGCATCTCTTCTATCATGCCCCAATTACGCTTAAAACCAACAGTATGTGGATCTACGGTTAATGCTAAACTCTCCTTAATTTCATCAGGAACCTCTATCTTACCTTCCTGCAATAATTTGAGATTTTCATAAGTTGGCTCCAGTTTAATACCGAAGATTAAATCCAAACGATTGAACAACTCTTCTATAATTTCCCATAAAGGACCTTCTGTGTCAATATGATGACATATATAAACAATACCTTTTTCCATTATTTCCAACATTTAGCTAATTCTATTACTTCTTTATATTCCTCCTTTTTCTCAAAGAGATAATTGGCTATCACCTGCATCAACTCATAATCCTCCTCTGAATCTATATCAAGAATACCAGTATCTGCCATTACCACAGCATCACAATTGGAATTGAAGAAAGTCGCCTGTTCCTTAGTTTCCAATGCATTTGGAGAATAAGCATAAATTGAAGCATTCATATCATAGAAAGCAGGAGCTTCCTGGCGAGTTGTGAAATTAGAAGCTATAGCCTTACAAAAGAAACCATTCTCTACTTTCACCATATTGAAATAGGGGTTACGACGAGATGGAGCTACAGAATAAACAACGTCAACATCATTGCGAGAAGCCTTCTTGTCTATAGCATTCTTAATGTCTTGTACAGTGCGAAGTGGAGATGTTATATCCAAATCTACAACTATATCATATTCTTTATGAAATAAATTCTTTGCTCGCTTTAAACAATCTAAAATAACAGCAACCTTTGGAACACGATCACCAGCCAAGCTCTCATCACGTTCAAACACACTAACGTTGAGTGCATTGACTTGCTTTACTAATGCTATCAAATCCTTGCTGTCGGTATTTAAAACAATATCAACATGATCTTCAGGCTTTATGTATTTCTTAATATACAAGCAAATACCTGCCATTGAATACCATACTAAAGGAATGTCAAGAAAGTCTCTGGCATTCTTACCTTTTACTCCTTTTGAGCCTGCTCTGCCGCAGAGTGTAAATAAAATATCCATATTATATCTTCTTTAAATAATACCTCTTGTTAATTTCAGCACCTGATAAGCATGACGTACATCACTATCATTCTCTATCTTTCCATCAATGATATCAAAGAAATGTTTGATTTCTGCTAGTTGAAATGAATTTCTTTCAGCATTCAGAACGATTTCTTTTCCTTCTTTTAAATAATGAATTGTACCTTCTGCAATATCACAATGAATCGTTTCTTCTGGGAGGAATAAATCCATGGAACGCAAAGTCTTTCTACCGAAGTAATCAAGATGCAGCTCTATGGTTGCAGTCTTAGTCTTTGCTATATAGATAGCTATATCGTCGCTATTTATTTCCAATGAAGAAATCTGATCCTGAATAGATAATACCTTGCTAGGCATTCCGAAAAAATGAGTAAGATAATCCCATTCATGAATCAGATCTATCCCAACTCCTCCACCCATTTCTCGATGAGCACTATAGCATTTTCTGTAATCCTGACCAGGTCTCCAATCAGGAAGATAACTTGAAGATATAGCTCTTACAGCAATCGCCTTACTATAATCAATATGATTCTTCACATATTGAAGAACCGGATTATAACGTAATGGGCAAGCTACATATGCTGGAATACCCTTCAAGCTATCAAGTATGCTTTCATCTACATCAGTAGAATCAAAGATAGGCTTTTCAATAAAGAACGATTTGGAATGACCTATAAACTTTCTGATTGTATCATAATGCATGGAAGTTGGATTGGTAATGAATACCACATCATACACCAAACCATCTGCAACCGGTGCATCATATAAGATTTGCTGATGTGCTTTCTCAACAATTTCCTGTGGTAACTCATGTAATAAGTTACTACGATACAAATCTATCTCATAGCAATCACCTCGCTCTTCAAGAAAAGTGCATACATTATTGAAATGTCGCTTACCAATTGAACCTAGACCTATAAAAGCAATTTTATATTGTCTCATATTTTAAAGCTTTAAAAGACGTGAGCTATTTTTCTATAACATCTATCCAATCCAGCAAAGCCTTATCTTTCTCAAAGTTCCATGCAGGTTTATAATTAGAGTCAGCAATCTGCTTTAAATAGGCATTAATCTCCTCTCGATAAGGATTTTCAGTGATAAATGCAGCATAACCATCTACATGCTCTGATGCATCGTCAAATGTGATATTCTCCTCTTCCTTCGTTTCAATATGATACTCATTCAGAGAATCGGCTGTACCATTCCAAGATAATTGCAGCTCTTCTCCATAAACATCTATATGGCGATATGGCTTACGAGAAACTACGTCAACAGCAAAGACACCCTTTGCGCTAGTCTCATGCTCCAACATGATGAGATAATTATCGTCATAATCAATATTGAGTTGAGTATTCTTACTCTTCATCGAACAAACATTTTTTATAGGACCAAATGCCGTAACTATCCAAGGCAAATCAATTGCCATAATCTCTCGACAGCCATTAGTACGTGGATTACCTATAAAATAGTTGTTATAGCTCTCCCAAGGATGCCAATCTGGAAGATATTGACCAACATGATAGATATAATTAACAGGACATTTTGCCTCATGTACCTTCTCTATGATGGTCTGTGTTTCTTTTCTATATAAGAATGTGGAAGAGAGAAAAAGAACCTTACCCTTCTCCTTTGCCAAAGCTATATTCTCATCATAGCCATCCTGAACCAAATTGATTTCTGTAAAGACATGAAGATTATGATTCAGACAGTCCTTAATAATAACTGCATGTGAAAGTGGTGAAGTACTGATAATGGCGGCCTCGATAGGTTCTACCTTACAAACTTCATCGATACTAGCAAAGCATTTGATACCAAATTTATCTTCAACTTCCTTGCAACGTTGTTCTTGAGTATCTATTCCATAAATCTCAACATCCTTGTGCTCACTCAACAAACGAATTCTACGTTTGCCCATTGACCCAAGTCCTATTACTATTACCTTCATATATTATAAGTCATAAAAAGTTTTCAAATTCAAACCTACCAACACAACATTTTTAAGTTCCTGATATATCAAGTTAGCAGTATCTGGTTTGGCATACGGATTTTCATAAGTCTTTGCTGCCTTTTGCATCTCTTCAGATAAACAAAGCTTAAGGCCAGCTATTACCTCATCCTTTGAAGTACCACAATTAACAACACTCTTAGAGGCAAGCCTTCCCTTCTGTCTATCTCCAATATTTAAGGTTGGAATACCAAATGAAGGAACTTCAATGATTCCACTAGAGGAGTTGCCAACTGCTGCCTTTACAAACTGAAGGGTCGAAAGATAGCGCTTTAATCCCAAAGATGTATAAGCCTTTGCACGATTAGAATGCTTCTCCACATAATTCTCTACAGCCAAAGCTATAGCATCCCTTCCTGTATCAGAGTTGGGCATAGTGAAGATTACTTTCAGTTCTTTGAACTGGTCTAAAGCATCCAAAAACTCACGTATGTCTTTGGCAGGATCACCACCAAGGGTAACAGGATGATAAGTAACAAGAATAGTTTGTTTATCTATCTTGAAATCCAAGGATGCTTCAAGTTCATCTTTCGTCATCAAAGGCACTGCCTTGATGTTTTCTACCCCTAAAGAACCTACATCAAAGACTCTAGATGGTTGTTCTCCCATCTGGATAACTCGATGACGATATTCTTCACAAGAAGTAAAATGCAAAGATGACATCTTTGTCACTGAATGGCGGATGGCATCATCGAATGCGCCTTCAGTAACTTCTCCACCATGAATATGAGCAATAGGAATACGATGAATCAACGCTACCTGAGCAGCAACAAGAATCTCATATCTATCACCTAAGAGTACGAGAATATCAGGTTTAAGCTCAGACAAGGCATCATTCATACCTTGCATCTCTTCTGCCATTGATGAAATAATGCCATGAGCATCATCAGATGGTTTATGCATATAGACCTTTTTATCTATAGTGAAACCATCTTTCTCTATCTCTTTATAGGTTTCTCCATATTCTGGCATCAGGTGCATATTGGTGGCAATGACTTGGAGCTGTAAATCTTTATCCTCTTTGACTAATCTCATCAATCGACTCAACAAGCCATATTCAGCACGAGTGCCTGTTACAAAACAAATCTTTCTCATAATTGTATTTGTTCGTCTGGTTGATAATCTTTAATAGCCTTTGTACCTACAATTTCTTCCCAATGCATAGGTGTAATACCAGTACCAGGACGCTTAACAGTCAAGTTATTATCAGACAACGTTTCACCCTTTTTTATAAAGGTACTTGCCACAATACTCTTGCGAGCTACAGCTATATTGGCACGTTCTGAATCTGAAACCTGTTTTATACCGGTTCCCAGAGCCTGCTCTATATTACGGATAGCGTGAACCATAGCTTTCAGTTCTTGTGGCTCCAAAGAGGCTTTGTGATCAGGACCAACCATATTTCTATCAAGAGTGAAATGCTTTTCAATGACCTGTGCGCCAAGAGCTACAGCTGCAATAGGAACTTCTATTCCTTGGGTATGGTCAGAATAACCAACAATAGTTCCAAAATCCTGTTTGATGGTTAGCATTGCCTTCAAGTTGACATCCTTCATAGGTGTAGGATATTGAGTATTGCAATGCAAGATTGTAATTTGCTCTTTTGTCAAACCATTCTTCAACAATACTTCCATCGCATTCCTGATATCTTCTTCATCGCACATTCCGGTAGACATGATGACCGGCTCATGAAGAAGAGCAATCTTCTTGATGAATGGATAGTTAGTAATTTCACCAGAAGGAATTTTCCAAAGTCCCAAGCCAAGAGAATGCAAGAAATCGATACTTTCCAAATCAAAAGCAGTTGACCAAAAACGGATACCTTTCTGATGACAATAGGCAACAAGTTCTTGATGATCAGCATCAGACAGTTCTAATTTCTTGAGCATCTGATACTGAGAATCATCACCATCACCTATATTCTTCTTCTGATATTCAGCTTTCTTGGCATCTTTTGATACAAGTTTATCAGCCTTGAAGGTTTGAAACTTGATAATATCAACTCCTGCATCAACAGCTGCATCTATAAGTTGCTTGGCTATATCCAAGGATCCATTATGATTGACACCAGCTTCTGCAATTATTAATGTATGGTTGCTCATGCTATTTTGCTTTAATTTTAAGGATAGCAGGATTACCAGCATAAATTCCCTTCACACGTATAGACTTACGGACTACAGAACCAGCTCCCACGATAATATCAGAAGCGATTTCGATACAGTTGGCACAAACGGATTGAGAGCCGATAAAACAATTCTCTCCAATCTTACATTCACCATTGACCATGGTTCCAGTCGAGATGTGACATTGATTACCCACTTCTGCATCATGTTCGATATTGCAGAAGGTGTTGATGATACAGTTAGCTCCAATATGAGCACCGGCATTGACGAATGCCTGATGCATGACTACTGTACCTTCACCTATGGTAGAATACTTTGATACATGAGCAGTAGATGCAATAACAGTTGCCAATTTGCCTCCTGCCTCTTTCACCTTATTATATAGTTTAATACGGATAGCAGGATTCTTGATAAATCCTACAGTAATGACAAATTCTGCTTTATCAACATACTGAGGAATGTCATCATCGGTTCCTATGACAGAGTATGCCAACACCTGCTTGCCGACATTCTCAGGAGTGTCGAGCACTCCCAAGATGTTGTAGCCAGCAGATTCGGCAGCCTCAATCACAGACTTGCAATGACCGCCACCGCCAACGAGAATTAGATTCTTTGTCATATCAATCTAATGAATGGTCTCCTAAAACAACCCTCAACCTCAATCCATAATGACTATTGATTTGGCGTTGTACATCCTCATTCACAACTTTGCCAATTTCTGATTCTACATTTCTTCTTTGTGCTTCATCAAAAACTAATGCACGTGTATACTCAGGATAATCATCTGATTTTCGATTGTTATTCTTTGCATTGAAAGGTCTCAAATTCTCAATGTCATCCCACTTTTCTTCAGGTATACCAAACTCTTGCATTTTTGCTTTAGGAAGAACATGATCTATCTCCCAATCATAGATATCGTCAGTACCTCTATGACTTTTTACCATAATAGCTCCTGCGGCATCTAATCTATACTCATCTGAATTCCATCCATCTAAGGTACGACCTTTGCGCCAAACCTTATCTACTATTTCGTCACTAAAATTACTCATAATATTTTTTCATTAAAGATCTTCAATTCTTACAGAACTAGGAATATTTACGACACGATCAGCAAACCAAATGGTATGGGCAAGGCCATCGTTCTCACAATTCTCAAACATTGGTAAGCGATTCATCAACTCCCAGATTGGGCGAGTCATCACTCCATTGTCATTGGTCTGAGTAAGGAAATCAATCTGTGCCTCCTTATCCTTCAAGATAACAGCATTGAGCCAATAGTTGGAAACAGTATTTGGAGAATCAACGAAGAACTCGATATCTGGTACATTCTTGAAGTACTCCTCATATTCAGCAGCAACCTTACGCTTGCTTGCTACATACTTGTCAATGTTCTCCAACTGGGCGCATCCCATAGCTGCATTGATATTTGGCATACGATAGTTGTAACCTACATGGTCGTGACGGAACTCCCAACGATGTGGTATTTTTGCCTGTGTGGTGATATGCTTTGCGTATGCACCCAACTCCTCATCATTGAAGAGCATCATACCGCCACCACCAGTAGTGATGGTCTTGTTACCGTTGAAGCTAATTGCACCAATCTTGCCAAATGTACCAGTATGCTGTCCTTTGAATGTAGAACCAATACTCTCTGCAGCATCCTCTACAAGTTCGATATGCCACTCTTTACAGATAGCTGCAATCTCATCAATGCGGACAGGATGACCGAATGAGTGCATTGGAACACAAGCCTTGACACGACGACCGGTATTCTTGTTATAGCAAGCCAAGTCATCCTCTTCGAAAGCGAAATCCTTACTTTCTGGAAGTTCTCCCTTGCGAGCGTTCTTGCGAACCTCTGCATTCTTCTCAAGCCATGCCTTCAAAGAATCAGGAGAAAGACCCATTGTTGAACGATCCACATCGATGAATACGGCATGAGCTCCAATATAGCTCAATGCATTGCAGGTAGCAATGAAAGTAAGAGCCTGAGTCAATACTTCATCATCTTGCTTTACACCTACGAGCAACAAACTCATGTGAAGGGCATTGGTACCACTAACACATACCACCGCCTTCTTGGCACCTGTGTATTTTGCCATATCTTCCTCGAAGCGATCCACAAACTTACCAACGGATGAAACGAAGGTTGTGTCGATACACTCGTTGAGGTATTTCTTTTCATTACCTGCAAAAACAGGAACAGCCAAAGGAGTAAACTCCTGATTGCCATAAACTGACTTGATAAAGTCTATCGTTTTCTTAAAATCTGCCATTTTATTGAGAATTACATTTTTTGATCCAAGTTCTTACCTTTTTCCTCATGCTCGAAGTTAGGTATAAACTTCTTGATAGATGTCACGATTTCAGCCTTGGTAAAGTCTGGCTCTGCAAAGATACCCTCCAACTCATCAAAGAACTGGTTAATCTCTGGCATCGGACGACGAGTAGTCTCCTCAACTACACCAAGTGCAGAGAAACGAGTCATATTGATTTTCTCACCAGGAACATAGAATTCCTCGTAAGCTTTCTCGCCAGTAGTATCACTCTTGAAGTAAACAACAGGATAGTTATCACTCTCGTAATCCATATCTGCAGCATACTTCTTTGCCTCTGGATCATTCTTGCACTCCACCTTCTTGAAGCCCTCTGCCTTTACGAAGTCATCGCAGATAGATGAGAAGGTAAGCATCTGCTCTTCACCCAGCTTTGGGAAGAAGACCTCACCGCCATTACCAAGGATACAAGCCAACATACAAATCTGACCAGACTCCTCTGGAGATACAAAATAGCGTTTCACATCAGATGGTGCTGCCAAAGGCTGCTTCTTCTGCAAACGATGAATCCATCCGTCTGGCAAAGAACCATTAGAGAAAGCAACATTGGCAAAACGAGCTGTTGTTACCTTGAAGTGCTCATTATAAGCCATCACCAGGTCTTCCATAATACGCTTGCTGGCACCCATGATATTAACTGGGTTAGCAGCCTTATCTGTAGAAACGCAGAAGAAATGCTTTGGTGGGTACACGCAAAGCAAATCCATCAGTTTCTTTGCCTTGATGTCATTATTCTCGATGAGCGCCTGAACACTATACTTATCTTTCTCTGAACGTACATGCTTATGGGCAGAGAAATTGGCTACAATGTCAAAGCCCTTCTCCTCACGGAAAATACGTTCGAAGATTGGATCTGCAAAGTTGAGGGTGTAGCAACGGAACTCATCAGGTACATAAAGTCCTTCTGTGCTTCGTACATCACGAACCAATTCTGCCAATCCGTTCTCATTCAAGTCAACAACGACTACGCTCTTTGGTTCAAAGCGAAGTACTGCCTTGATGAATGAAGAACCGATAGAACCGGCTCCACCAATTACACAAACTTTCTTGCCTTTAATTTCAGCAGAAAGTTTCTCCTTGTTTGCCTCGATATCCTGAGCAAACATACTCTTTTCACGATGGGTCACATACTGACCTATGAATTTACTGAGATTAAACATGATTTATATGTTTATTGTTTTGTTTTTTACTTGTATCGTTTCATATAATATCGAATTGGGAATCGAAGGCTGTAATCGTTTTTTGAAAGTTTATTATCTATTCAAAAACCTAATCACATTTCCAGTATTAACTTCCACACCTTTCTTGTTGAGGTGGTAGTTGGTATTGTAAAGCATATCAACAGGATAAGCGAAGACTTCAGACGGAGCTTGGTAAGGAATACCAACCTGCTTCATCTTCTCTCGCAAACGCAAGATATAAGCGGCATCCAATTGGTAGCACTTGTCAAGGATAGCAGGAGGCAACAATTTTACTACCACACCCCTCTGACGCAATGCCCTTACATCGGCAACAAACTCTTGAAAAAAGGCATCATTAAACTCATTTTTGTTAGCCACTGCTGTATAGCTTTTCATATCGACATCAGAAGGCAAGCAGAGATGGGAAACCTCATCGCCCAAGGAATTAAACCCCGACTTTTTATACTGGTATACATTTTTCTGCTGTTCCGTGAATGCTGTTTTCAATCCAACTAGAAGTGTCTGGGGTGTTTGCATACAGAAGCCCTTAATAACCATCATCTTCTGAACCATATTCATGTTGAACATCTCAGAACAAGTAGCAAAGTAAGGTACAGCTCCACTCGTAGTCTGCTCTCCGTATGCTAAAGTACCTGAGAAATGATCATATTCGGGCATGATGACAAGTACATCGCCCTTGCGAAGCAACGGAGTGTTGGCATCCATGATAAACTTAAGTCCCAAACCTGCATGCAAGCCTGCGTTAACAACAGGCAAATGGAGACTATCCGCCATTCTACGGCTGTCTATGCCAAAGGCGACATTGCTTCCTCCGAGCACTACTACCTTGGGGGAAGGAGTTTCGGCTATCAAACGTTGCTTAACAGGAAATTCATACAGATAAAGATCGTTCATAAACCAATGGCGGTTGACCATGGCTATGCTTCCCAAACAGAAACTGACGAGGAAGCAGAACAAGCATATCTTGAAAATAAACTTTTTCATACGACTAGAAATTTTGGTAGATAAAATTGCCTGACACTGTGTTATAACACATGATGAGCAGGACTAGCAGCAAATAAGAACACCACCTTACCAACATAGGCTTGTTGCGAAGAGAAGCCAATGGAAATGCATCGTTGCGGCCTCGCCACTCGACGATGACAAACAGGAGGAGCAAGAGTGCCCACAAAGGTTTCATGAATATGTTGCCAAAAACTGCCTTCAACGCCAAAGGTTCGTGTAGATTTGCGCCTATGGAAGAGATATAACCCAACGCTTCACCGAGCGAAGGAGCACGGAAGAATATCCAACAAGCGGTTATGGATAAGAAAGTAACCAAAATGGAAACGAGATTCCTGGCATCTAACTGCACGGGCTTACCTTTCCAGTAGCTTTTCGACCTTTCAGAAAGGAGCAACGGAATGAAGAGTGCACCGCAGAGGAAGCCCCATACCACGAACGTCCAGTTCGCTCCATGCCAGAGACCGCATAGCGTAAAGACGATGAGCGTATTGAGAATGGTACGAGTCTTACCCTTCCTACTACCACCAAGAGGAATATACAGGTACTCGGTAAACCAAGATGTGAGCGACATATGCCATCCTCGCCAAAACTCGGAAACATTGCGAGCAAAATAAGGATAAGCAAAATTGCGACGCATTTCCAGTCCGAACAACCGTCCTGTACCTATCGCCATATCTGAATAGCCTGAAAAATCAGCATAAATCTGAATAGAATAGAGCACCGCAGAAAGGACAAGCACGACACTGTTAGAATGTGAATAATCATTCCACACATGGTTGACAATGATGGCAGCATTGTCTGCTATCACAACTTTCTTGAAAAGTCCACAAATTATTTGACGCAGTCCATCCGTGGCCTTGTCGTACGAAAAGATACGAGGTTTTTGAAATTGGGGAATCATCTCCCGACCTCGGTCTATCGGTCCAGCCAGCAGATGAGGAAAGAAACTGATGTATGACATGAAATCCAACAGGCACGGATTGTAATCCAGTACCTTGCGATAACGATCAATGACATAGCTCATCGCCATAAAGAGATAGAAGCTCATGCCCAAAGGAACAATAAGCCTACACAACAGATTATCAACTATGAGAGAGTCTGCCCCTCCACAAATGGCTATTACTTGCTCGGCAAAGAAGCCGAAATACTTAAAAACGCCTAACACGACAACACACATCGTAACATGGGCTATGGTTATCGACTTGGCATGTCTTCCTCCATGCCAACGATACATCACGCTACTTGCCGCATAGGTAAGAAGCGAAACGGCCAGAAGGATTAGGCAAAATCGCCAATCGGCATAGCCATAAAAATGTAACTGAGGACGATAAGCACACAGTTACGCGCCTTATTGCAACTAGTTGGTATCGCCCAATAGATAGCGAAAGCTAACGGCAGAAACAACAAAAACGAAATAGAATCCAAATTCATCGCTATTTTTTTAATGAAGGTATAAAAAACATATATAATCATTACTTCATTACTACGTCCTCGCTATTATAAAAGCAGAGACACGTATCAGTTTTTTGAAAAAAAGTTATTTTGTATCATTTGCAGAAGATAAACTGCACTCGGCAATTTGAAAGCAGCTTTCATTGCGCTCGTTTGCATTATCTTTTAGGGTGAAGGATTGTTAAGCCCCCTCCTTCACCTTATTTGTTCTTTCAACATAATAACATGGAGACATCGTGTTATTGGAAAGTTTATTTGTATAAATCAACATTGATGTCGAATGGTGAATCAAAATCTTTAAACATTGCATGCTTTGTATCTTTCTCAGAGAGATTAGCATGTTCTGTTGGGATTTTCCAATCGATACCGAGGGAATCATCAAGGATAGAAATACCTCCATCTGCCTCCGGATGATAGAAGTTATCACACTTGTACTGGAAGACGGCAGTCTCGGAGAGGACGGCGAAGCCATGAGCAAATCCCTTTGGTATGAAGAACTGGCGATGATTGTCTTCTGTCAGCTCTACTGCCACGTGCTTGCCATAAGTAGGGGAGCCTTTACGAATATCCACTGCTACATCGATAAAATCTGCAAGTTTCTCAGCCTAAAGACAAGAAAGCTTGCAGATTTATCAAAGACTTTTATAAATTAAATTACTGAATACCAGTAAATAAGTACATTTTTAAGGGACGACTAATTACATAATAAGGTATTTGTCTTAAAAAAAACTTTCACCAAAATACTTCCAATAACTATATTTCCCTTGTTGCCCCTATATATAATAAGGTATATATCACTCCAACCAGTCGGTGAGGTCGAGGTCGTGGAGGTCGGCGGCGATGACGGTGACGCGGTTGTCGTACTTACGGGCGGGATGGCCCTGGACGGTGATCTGCGTGTAGCGGGTGGGCGACAGCTGGAGCGTGAGGCACACATCGCTGCAGGCAGCGGCGAGGTCGCGACCGACGACGATGATCTCCGCATGGCGGTTGGCCCGCAGCATGTCGTTGAAGAAGGCATCGCCGCCATGAAGGGTGTGGCCGAGGATGACGATGCGGGAGGCACGATGAATGGCCTCCGCCGTGCGGTACCATGTCGTGACGTAACGGCCTGTGATGACGGGCTTCAGCTTCAGCGGCGGCATGAACGAGGGGATGGGCACGGCGAGGCGGTCGCCCTCCAGGCTCAGCTCACCGGCAAGACGGTCGGCGAAGAAGGCGGGAAGGTCGAGCGACAGGAGGTCGTCGACCTGCAGGTCGTTCTTGTTCTCCACGTCCACATAGTGGGTGAGGTCGCCGTTGAAATAAATCGACGAGGGCGAGGCGGCAGCGGCCAGGGTGGTATGGTTGAAGGTGACGACCTGCACCTGCTCCCTGCCACTCAGCTGGCCGTACACGGGGACGGAGTCTGACTGACTGCCGGCGGCCACGGCCTGCTCCTCATGGACGAGGTAGGCCCAAAGGGTCCACGCTATGTAGAGGTAGGTCTTGACGAGGCTCTGGCGGTTGGTGAAGAAACCGTAGAAATAGCGGGCCAGGAGCTGGCCGATGTCGAGCAGGTTGCTGTAGACATGACGGAGGATGGGGTTCTCGGTGTCGTGTAGGCTCGTCTGGAGGATGTAGCGGATGATGTCCTCGAAGGTCTTGGTGTAGTTGACCCGGGAGAAGTCGATGATGGTCTCGTCGGAGGGGGCTTTGCCCGTCACCTCACGGATGAGCTCCTCGGTCTCGGGATCAAGGGTGGCGCCGGCCTTCACCTCGGTGATCTTGCCGAAGAGACGGACGATGAGCCGGCCCATCTTGCGCTGCGGCTCGTCGAGGGCGCCGTTCTCCTCCAGCTCACGGCTGACGCGCCGGCAGATGGTGTCGCGCTCGCGGTCGAGGTCGTGGGCGAGACGCTCGATGGCGTCGTCGACGAACCTGCTGTAGCTGAAGCGGAGGCCCTTGAGATGCTTGCGCAGGGCACTGTCCACCGCCTTGCCCTCATCGGTGGACAGCCAGTCGGTGATCCGGGGCACCAGACTGCCGGGCGTGGGGAAGCCGGCGGCACTGTCGACACCGCTGCCGAGGATGACGACGGTGCGGGCGGACGACGGCTCCGGAAGGGGGACGGGCGATTCAATGAAAATGTTGTTCTGCACGGCCTTCGTGGCAGAGGGTACGATCTGCGAATGGCCGCCTAAGATATTGATATCGGTTTCTGTCATCAGTATGTCTTTATGGTATTATGATCTATTCGAAAAAGGAGCCATATACTACTT
>ULRH01027448.1_pt1 | contig 13644 bp, 7 predicted proteins | sample 1955271 | NCBI WGS metagenome assembly ULRH01 (sample SAMEA4835677, study PRJEB28245) | human gut metagenome | biome: gut microbiome; material: fecal sample | place: Denmark | collected 2008 | reverse complement strand
ACTGAAGAAAATTTCACGAAAACAAAAAGTTTAAATCACTTCGATGTAAAGGGACGGCGTTATTACGAAACCAATAAAAAATATTACTGCATTGACATTGGTCTTAGAAACGCACGCCTGAATTTCCGGCAACAGGAACCGACACACATCATGGAGAATGTGCTGTATAACCACCTTCGTATACTTGGCTATCTTGTGGATGTCGGGATTGTGGAATCACGTGAAATGAAAAACGGAAAGGCATCTTACTCGCAACGCGAAATTGACTTTGTTGCCAACAAAGGCAGTCAACGATATTATATCCAGTCGGCATATTCAATTTTTTCAGAAGAAAAGCGAGAGCAGGAACTTGCGTCGCTATTGAAAGTTTCCGATTCATTCAAAAAGATTGTCGTTGTCGGTGATGAGATAATGCCTTATTCCGATGACAATGGGATATATTTTACAGGGTTATTTGATTTTCTGTTAAAAGATGATTGGCAGTAATCAGGCTGACATAACAACTAGAAACAAGCATGAAAATAGTGAACTTATTTAAAAAGATCAGGACACTTCCAGTTAGAGATGATACAATTACTTTTTATGATAAGCTACATCCATGCGGTTGGAGCAGGCTTTTGGCTGCGAAAGCACTCCTTATATTAATAATAATGTCGCAGCAACCGGTCATTGCAGCAGCTTTGCGTGTAGGCGACTTTACGTTCTCTCATCTGGGTCTGGCGGATGGATTAAACAGCCAACGCATCTATTCGCTTAAACAGACGGAGGATGGAGCCGTGTGGTTGACGACACAAAGTTTTGTGGCCCGATACAACGGGGTCAGCATAGAGAACTTTAATTTGGAGGGTAATACCGGTGAGTATAACTGTTTTGTCCAATCGGCCGACAACAGTGTGTTGCAAGTGTTTGATGCCGGTGGACGCATATATGAATATAATCCGATGCAAAACCATTTTGATGTTGTAGCTGACGTTGCTGCTTTTTTCAAGAATGACAACCAGCTCAATGATGTGTATAGGGACGGCGACACTTATTGGTTGGCAATGAGCGGAGGCGTTTATATGCTTCGCAATGGGAAGATTGTCACGGTAGGTTCCAATGTATATGCAAGTTGTATCATCCGCGGGTCGAAAGGCATTTTACTCTTTGGCACACGTCAGGGTGTAAAGTCATTGAGCCGTAATCACAAGGCTCTTATTTCTTATTTGCCGTATGACGTCGTAAGTGGGCACTATGACGCGGACACCAAACAACTTTGGCTTGGCACATACGAGCAGGGGCTTATAATTGCAGACGGAAAAGGTGTGTGTACATCAATGGACGGAATACCTCATAATCCCGTTCGCAGCATTGTCGACTATGACAGTAATACGATGCTGGTGGGGGTTGACGGCTTCGGCGTGTATCAGGCTTCACGCTTACCCTCAGCTAAAAATAAAGCCTCACTGCTGTTCAATGCCAATGAGGGAGAGCATGGCGTGCTTCACGGCAATGGCATTTACGCAGTGCTTGTTGATGCCTGGAAAGACATATTCATAGGTTCTTATTCGGGAGGCATAGACATTGCGCGGCCCGTCGGTAACGCCGTTACCGTTTATATGCATCAGCCGAATAAGCCGACATTGGTTAACGACCATGTCAACTGTGTGGCACAGCTGTCACCATCGACTTTGGCGATGGGTACTGACGGCGGTATCAGTGTATTAAACACCACCACAGGTGAGTGGCGTCATATTGCGCGGAACATCGTAGTGCTTTCGTTGTGTCCCAAGCAGGACAGCGGAGGGCTTTTGGCTGCAACTTATGGCAACGGCATGTGTGAAATCAGCACCAACGGAGAGGTAAGGGAGTTGTATGGTACTAACGTTCTGGAAGACAGCCATATCCAGGATTTGTTGTTTGACAGGAATGGCCATCTTTGGATTGGTTGCCAAGATACACGACTTGTTGAAGTAGTACAAGGAAAATTCCTATATTACCCTGTGGAAAACGTGGAGTCTCTTGCCCTCTTGCCCGACGGCCGTATAGCGGCGGGTACAATAAACGGGCTCTTTATTGTGACTCCGGGTCAGAAAGCGGTAAAGGAACTGCCTTATTCCCCGTCATCAACCGACCAAGTTAACCGTTATGTGCTTGACCTCTTTATTTATGATGAACGCTACATAAATATCGCCACTAATGGCGGAGGACTGTATGTGTATGACCTCCGCACGGGGAAATGCCGGCAGTTTACCATGAAAAACGGCCTGCCTTCAAACGTCGTCACAAGCGTCACGCAAGACGAACTCGGACGCCTGTGGTTCGCTACTAATGGAGGATTGTCATTCGCATACCCTGACAATCTTGACAAAATCATTAACGTAAACTATCTTTATGGATTACAGCGTGAGTATTCACAGGGCGCAGCCTTCAACTTGTTGGACGGGAACTTGTTTTTCGGTAGCGTAGAAGGCGCTGTCGTAGTCAATCCGCACTATGTGCAGAACCGTAATTATACTGCAAAACTACGTTTCACCGGCATAAGTTGCAACGATGGCAATTCTGAACGGTTTAACGAACAGGTTGCGGAAATGTTAGGCGAAAGGAAACTGAAACTGTCATATCAACAGCGTACATTTGAACTATATATCGAAAGCATAAACTTACGCTACCAATTCGACATAGCTCATCAATATAAGGTAGGGAATGACAGTTGGAGTCCGCTTTCAACGCAGCAATTTATTCGGTTCGTCAACCTTGAACCCGGTACGCACCACCTGACAGTACGTTCGGTAAGCAAGGCCAACCGCATTGTACTCGACGAGCAGAAGTTGGTAATCACCATTGGCCGGCCTTGGTGGAGTTCGTGGTGGATGTGGTGTGTTTACATCTCGTTAGTTGCATTACTGTTCTATGGGGCTTTATGGACATACGGCCTGCACAACAGGTATATGCGTCTTGTGGTGAGTGCTCTGGAACGGGATAAAGAGAAAGATACGGTGACTTCACAATCGGGGCAAAAACAAGATAATGTCCAGCAGCATATCAATGAACTCCAAGTTGACATTAGTAAAAAAGGCGATGCCACAACAAAAAATCCAATTTTTGTAGACACTGTGACCAAACTTCTACTCAACCATATCTCGGATTCGGGCTTCACTATCGACCGCTTGTGCAGGGAAATGGCGATGAGCCGCACAATGTTTTATGTAAAGCTGAAGTCATACACAGGGAAATCACCTCAGGAATTTATCCGCATAGTGCGTCTTGAGCGTGCTGCCGTACTGCTACGTTCCGGTCACCAAGTAGGTAAAGTAGCCGAGGAAGTCGGCTTCGATAACACCAAGTATTTCAGTACGGCGTTTAAAAAATACTTCGGCGTCTCTCCGTCAAAATACAGGTAAAACATATTGCCCTTATAAAGGGCATCTATTCGTTCACTCTATATCAAGACACCTTCTTCAGATGAGGAAGGTGTCTTTTTTATATGCCCTGCTACTAACTAAAACTACGCTCAGCGATTAACTTTTTTATGTTAAAGGCTGTGACGGCGGTCATGTGGCTTAACCATTTGATATACAATGAGTTGCAAAAAACTCGGTCTTAACTTGCGAAACAGCGCCTTTTACGGTCTGAAACGGCTCGTTTCGCGAGCTAAAATAGGCCGTTTTGCAGCGCGAAATGCCACATATTGAGAATCAAGGAGATTGAGAACGTTCTTTGTCGCATATTTGCACGTCTGAGCAGATTGCGGATATTCACTATATTTGTTTCACGAATACAGGATGCGGTTCGGCAATGTCAAGTTAAAAAACTTTGTTTTTTCTTGCCATTGCGCTCACCTTTCACCGTATTTAACGGTCCGATTGCTCTGTCTCCCGTAATAAAAAGGTTTGATTTCTCGTGAAATAAGGTTCGTTTCCTGACGAAAGACACTTATTGAACATTTATCAATAGATATCAAACCAACTCTTTTATAACATTTTACTTATTTTGCAACATATAGGTTAATAATCATGAATGAGTATATAGAATAAAAGAAATTTGTGACAATCCAATAAATTATTAAGAAATATGCGAAAGATAATGATTCTCGCTGCCGCAGTTGTGACTATGGCATGTTCTTCTATTGCCTCTACTGCGCAGACTGTAAACAATTTTACTATTAAACGCGGTACAAACATCAGCCACTGGCTCTCGCAGAGTGAGGAGCGCGGAGAAGCACGCGGCCAGCACATCAAGGAAGAGGATTTCGCACGCCTTGAGGAACTTGGATTCGACTTCGTGCGCCTTCCGATAGATGAGGAACAATTTTGGGACGAGCAGGGCAACAAGCTGCCCGAAGCATGGCAACTGCTCACGCAAGCCCTGAATTGGGCCGGGAAGCACCACTTGCGTACCATAGTGGACATGCACATCATCCGATCTCATGATTTCAATGCTGTCAACGAGGGCAGAACCAACGTACTCTTCACGTCAGACAAGGCCCAGCAGGATCTTATAAATATGTGGTACCAGTTGTCCGACGCGCTCAAGGCTTACAGCGTTGACTCCGTGGCCTACGAGCTGATGAACGAGCCGGTGGCCGATGAGCATGAGCAGTGGAACAAGCTGATTTTCAAGGCACATAAAGCTCTCAGAGAGCGTGAGCCGCAGCGCACGCTGGTCATCGGCTCAAACATGTGGCAGGCCACGTGGACATTCAAGTACCTGCGCATACCCGAGGGAGACAAGAACATCGTTCTCTCGTTCCATTATTATGAGCCGCAGGCACTTACACACTATGGCGCGCCCTGGACGCCGGTAGGCGGCTACCGAGGCAAACTCACTTATCCGGGACGCCTCATCTCGCAGGCCGATTATGACGCCGCTCCTGACAGCCTGAAGCCCGTACTGAAAAAATACACCGGCGTATGGAACCGCGAGCGCATAGCCCAGGACTTCCGTGACGCCATAGCCGTGGCAAAAAAATACGGCGTGCAGCTCTATTGCGGAGAATGGGGCGTCTATGAACCGGTTGACCGTGAGCTGGCTTATAAGTGGACAAAAGATATGCTGTGGGTGTTCGACAAGTACAACATTGCATGGGCATCATGGTGTTACGACAACGACTTCGGCTTCTGGGACCAGAAAACCCAATCGTTCAAGGACCGCCCGCTTGTGGAACTCCTGACGGGAAAAAAGAAATAACTTAACCAACTTTCTTACAAAACAGAACAATGAAAAAGACATACGGACATTTCGACGACAAAAACCGTGAATATGTAATCACCGACCCGGCAACTCCATTCCCTTGGATTAACTACCTGGGCAATGAGGATTTCTTCAGCCTCATATCCAATACGGCGGGAGGTTACTCTTTCTATAAGGATGCCAAATTCCGCCGCATCACGCGCTACCGCTACAATGACGTACCGATGGACAACGGCGGCCGATACTTTTATATCAAGGACGGAGACGTTGTGTGGAGTCCCGGCTGGAAGCCGTGCAAGACCCCACTCGACAGTTATGAGTGCCGCCATGGGCTGAACTACACCCGCATAACGGGAAGCAAGAACGGCATAGAGGTCTCGGAGCTTTTCTTCGTGCCATTGAACACATGGGCCGAAGTGCAGAAGGTGACCATCCGCAACACCACTGACACGAAGAAGACCGTGAAACTCTTTTCGTTTGCCGAGTGGTGTCTGTGGAACGCAGCCACCGACATGGAGAACTTCCAGCGCAACCTGAGCACTGGTGAGGTGGAGATAGAGCAGGGAGAATCCTCTACGGTCATTTACCATAAAACGGAGTACAAGGAGCGCCGTAACCACTATGCTTATTACGCCTTGGCAAATGCACGGGCCGACGGTTTCGATACCGACCGTGAGTCGTTTGTCGGCCTTTACAATGAACTGGCCAATCCCCAGTGCGTCATGGCTGGCAAGCCGTCCGGTTCCGTGGCACACGGTTGGAGTCCGATAGCTTCACATTATATAGAGGTAAGCCTTATGCCGGGCGAACAGAGAGACCTTATCTTCCTGCTTGGCTATGTAGAAAATGCACAAGAAGAGAAATACGCCGACCCACACGCCGACCCTACGCTCATCACTTCGCTAGGCGCCCTCGATCGCACCATCGTGAATAAGGAAAAGGCTCACGCAACAATCGAAAGATTCAGCACAGTTGAGGCTGTGGACAAGGCTTTTGACGAACTGCACGCCATGTGGAACGGACTGCTCGACAAATTCCAGGTTTCTACGGGCGACGACCGTCTTGACCGCATGGTGAACATCTGGAACCAGTACCAGTGCATGATTACGTTCAACTTCTCACGCTCAGCCAGTTTCTTCGAGAGCGGCATTGGCCGTGGGATGGGATTCCGCGACTCCAACCAAGACCTTGTGGGCTTTGTTCACCAAGTGCCGGAGCGCGCCCGCCAGCGCATAATAGACATCGCCTCGACGCAATTCCCAGACGGCGGCTGCTATCACCAATACCAGCCCCTCACCAAGCGTGGCAACAACGACATCGGCGGCGGATTCAATGATGACCCCATGTGGCTTATCTTCGGCACGGTGGCATACGTCAAGGAGACGGGAGATTTCAGCATCTTGGACGAGAAAGTGCCTTGGGACAACAAACCGGGTTCAGAAGTGTCGCTCATGGAGCATCTTCGTATTTCGTTCAACCATGTGGTGGAGAATCTCGGTCCCCATAAGTTGCCTCTTATCGGTCGCGCGGACTGGAACGACTGTCTCAACCTTAACTGTTTCTCTTGGGATCCAAACGAGTCGTTCCAAACTACGGAGAACGTTTCCGAGGGTTCAAAGGCGGAATCTCTGATGATAGCGGGACTCTTTGTCTTCTGCGGTCGTCAGTATGCCGAATTGTGCAAGGTTTGTGGCATGGAGACTGAGGCAAAACGCGCTACAGGCTGTGTTGATGACATGGTAGAGGCGGTAAAGAAGTACGGATGGGATGGAGAGTGGTATCTTCGTGCTTACGACTTCTACGGCAACAAGATTGGCTCCAAAGAGAATGAGGAAGGCAAGATTTTCATTGAGTCGCAAGGTTTCTGCACTATGGCCGGCATAGGAATGGAGGAAGGCATGGTAAGCAAGGCTCTCGACTCTTGCAAGCGTTACCTTGACTGTGAGCACGGCATGGTTCTCAACAATCCGGCCTTCACCACCTACCACGTGGAGATGGGCGAAATATCTTCTTATCCGGCAGGTTACAAGGAGAATGCCGGTATCTTCTGCCACAACAACCCTTGGGTTATTATCGGCGAGACTGTAGCCGGACGTGGCGATGACGCCTGGGATCACTACACCAAGATATGTCCGGCGTGGATAAAGGATCAGACACTCCATAAGGTAGAACCTTATGTTTATTGCCAGATGGTGGCAGGCAAGGACGCCGCACGTCCGGGAGAGGGAAAGAACTCTTGGCTCACGGGTACAGCCGCATGGAACTGGCTCGCCATTACCCAGTACATACTTGGCATACGCCCCACCTATGACGGACTGGAAATAGACCCCTGCCTGCCTGAGACTATGAATGAGTACACCGTAAAGCGCAAACTGCGTGACAGTGAGTTTACAATCACCGTGAAGAACCCGAACGGCAAGTCAAAAGGCGTTAGCAGGATAACCGTTGACGGAAAGCCCGTTGACAGCAACGTTGTGAAAGCTCTTCCTGGCAAGCATGTTGTAGTGGTGGAGATGTAAAGTAAAAAACGAAGTTCATAGAAATCTGCTTATAATGGCCAGACTGATTGAAAAGATAGGATATGGCATGGGAGACATGGCGTCTTCCATGTTCTGGAAGATATTTTCTTATTATCTTCCCATTTTTTACAGTGATATATTCAACCTGTCACTCACCCATACCGCCACTCTGATGTTTGTGACGCGTGTATGGGATGCTGTGTCCGACCCTATGATGGGTATCATTTGTGATCGTACCAACACCCGGTGGGGCAAGTACCGTCCTTACCTGTTGTGGTTCTCGCTGCCCTTTGCTATCTGTGGGGTATTGTTGTTCACCACACCAGATTTTGACGAACAGGGACGTCTCATCTATGCTTACATCACATACATTCTGATGATGACGGTTTACACCTGCATTAATGTGCCTTACGCCTCGATGCTTGGCGTGATGACATCCGACAGCTATGAGAAGACAGTGTTTTCAAGCTACCGCATGTTCTTCGCCTACGGCGGCTCGTTCATTGCCCTGTATGCATGGGAACCATTGTGCAAGTTGTTTTCCGACAACAATCTGTCTTTTCTCAATGTCGGAGGCATGGCGGGCGCATGGCAGGGCGCAATGATAGTCATCGCCACGGTATGTTTCCTGCTTTTCATAGGCAGTTTCCTATTGACCCGGGAGCACGTAAAGGGTGTCAAGGGAGACAAGCTGATGAACGATTTTCGCTCTTTGGTGAGGAATTTCCCTTGGTGGATGATTACCTGCACAGCCCTCTGCACTAACCTGTTCAACACGGTGCGTGGCGCTACGGTGGCCTATTACTTCAAATATTACATTGGGAATGACAATATCGTGGACTTTGGTTTCTTCTCTTTCATTTTCTTTGCAGGCGTATTTCTTGCCATCGGCGAAGTATGCAACATGATAGGGGTGGTGTGCGCCATGCCTTTGAGCAAGCGGCTGGGCAAGAAAACCACGTTCATAGTCTCTGCCGTGGCAATGGGTGCACTCAGCATTCTGTTTTTCTATATGCCGTTAAGCAATGAAGGATTCATTGGCATATTGTTGCTTCAGGTGCTTATCAGCATTTTCACCGGAGTGGTAAGTCCGCTGGTATGGAGCATGTACGCCGATGTGGCCGACTATTCCTACTACAAACACGGCACTGCCTCAACAGCCCTCATTTTCTCTTCCGGTTCCATGGCCCAGAAGTTCGGAGGCGCCATCGCCGGTTCGGCCGTGTTGCTTTTGTTCAGCTTTTTCGGCCTTCAGCCTAATGCCGCCACGCAAACGCCGGGCGCCATCTTTGGCTTGAAGTTGGCGATAAGCTACATTCCGGCGGCCATCTCGCTGCTGATAATAGGCCTGATGGTGCTGTATCCGCTTACCACCAAGCGCATCGCGGAGTTCAAGAATTCAGGTATGGAAAGGCAATGATAAACTATTTCAAGATAAGGTATCATCATGGCAAATAATATCTGCATATAACGGAGGTAAGGTTTTATTCCTCGTGAAATAAGGTTTGTTTTCAGACAAAAGACATTCATCAAACCTTTATCAATAGATAGTGAACCAGCTTTTATGGAAAATTTTAATTATTTTGCGACATATTTGAAAAATTAAAAATCATGAAAACAAATTTAAGGATTTATTGGCTGTTGACACTGATGTTTGCCGTAATGCTGTGTCACGCCCAAAAGACAGCCCGGCAATGGAACAGCGAAGTCACTGCCGGATGGAACCTTGGTAACCAGTTTGAATGTTCTGCCCCGGGACAAGACGGTGAGTCTATGGACATAGGCGAACCCGACGGGGCCGACAATGCGGAAACGGCATGGGGAAACCCTGTAGTCACGAAGAAAACCATCAAGGCCGTGCACGATGCCGGATTCAATGCCATACGCATACCTGTAAGATGGCAATGCCACATCACCAACCCTGCGGCCATGAGCATCAGCAAGACGTGGATGGACAGAATAAAGGAGGTGATAGACTGGTGTCTGGAATATGACATGAAAGTCATCGTCAACGTACACCACGAGAAATGGCTTGAGAGCCGCCCCTTTTATGCGGACAAGGAAGAAAACTGCCGGAAGCTGGCTTTGCTGTGGATGAACATTGCCAATGAGCTTGGCAAATATGATTACCGCGTGGCTTTTGCAGGCACCAACGAGGTTCATGTACCCGACAACTGGGGAAAGCCTACCGCTGAAAACCTTGATGTGCAGAATGCCTACAACCAGACATTCATTGACATTGTGCGAGCTACAGGCGGAAACAACACGAAACGCCACTTGATTGTGCAGACATATGTGTGCAATGCCGATTTCGGCCTGTACAACGGTGATTTCATAATCCCTAAAGACATAGACGGCAACGGCAATGATTATATGAGCGTAGAGCTGCATTTTTATAACCCGTGGGAATATGCCGGCAGTGGTGAATGTTACTACTGGGGCGAGCCGTACAAGCAGTATGGGAAAGCGTCACAGAGCGATGAGACCACGATGATCAATTACTTCGACAAACTGGCGAATGAATGGGGTTCTAAAGGATTAGGCATAGTGATTGGAGAATGGGGGCTCACCGACCATTACAAAGGTTCCGAAGCCGACCGTATGCACGAGAATATGACTTATTACTGCAAGACATTGGTATCAGAGGCACGCAAACGCGGATTTTCAACTTTCATCTGGGACAACAACCGGTTCGGCAACGGCGCTGACATGTTCGGCATCTTTGACCGTAATAAAAACATGGAGATAAAAGCAGACTGGATAATCAAAGGCATTAAAGAAGGGATTGCAGAGAGTGCAAAACCCATGTGAACAATAAAAGACACGCGTTAGCGGAGTTATTTGGGGTGCCACGGCGACGGTTACAGTTGCAATCTGTGTCCTTCCGGCCTGCACCACACGGCTTCTCTCCTTTCAAAAAGGTATCCCTTCACACTATAAGACAATTCTTGCAGTTCTACCGGAAGCAAGCTAAAAACCACAAGCAAAAGCTGCTGAAATGCAGCATACCATAAGTGTCTGCAATTGAAAGATAAAGAATAATTCCGCCAACGAATAAAAAAAATGGAATACATTCCTAAAATAAAATATTATTATGATTAAACGATTTAACTTAGTGTTATGTATGCTTGGGGCGAGCCTGATAGCACCAGCTGTCATGGCAACTACGCCAAGAAAAGCAGACGTAGGCATAACGGCGACCCAGACGGGGATTACAGTAAAGGGCAACGTCTCTGACGCGGCAGGCCCGTTAATCGGCGTATCAGTGAAGGTGGTAGGAACATCAAAGGGTGTTATTACCGACCTTGACGGTAACTTTACTTTACAGTGCAACACCGGTGACGAGCTTGAGATTTCTTACGTAGGATACAAATCCGTACGTGTGAAGGCTCAGAACATTTTGAAAATCAAACTTGAGCAAAACTCGGAGACGCTGGACGAAGTGGTTGTTACCGCACTTGGCATAAAGCGTGACCGCAAGGCTCTCGGCTATGGCCTGTCCGAAATAAAAGGCGCCGAACTGACCAAAGCAAAGGAGACCAATGTCATAAACTCGCTTGCCGGTAAGGTGGCAGGTCTTGTTGTCAGCAATACGGCGGGTGGCGCAGCCGGATCAACGAGAGTCATGCTCCGCGGTACGACCGAACTGACGGGCAACAACCAGCCTCTTTACGTAATTGACGGCGTACCCTTGGACAACACCAACTTCGGAAGTGCCGGCGAGCAGGGAGGTTACGACCTTGGTGACGGTATATCTGCCATCAACCCTGACGATATAGAGACGATGACCGTGCTTAAAGGCCCGGCCGCTTCCGCCCTCTACGGTTCACGTGCGTCGCACGGTGTAATTCTCATCACCACGAAAAAGGCTGGCAAGGAGAAGGTTTCTGTTGAGTATAACGGCTCGCTGACCATCGACACGCAGCTCGCGAAGTGGGACGACGTGCAGGAGATATACGGTATGGGCGACAACGGGCAGTACCAGCTTGACGCCTCGTCGGGTACGAACTCGAGCTGGGGCGTGAAGGCGGACATGATAGACAAGACGTATTTTGACGGCTCTGTGCGTCCGTTCCTCATGTATCCGAATAACACATCTTCATTCTTCCGCACCGGTCTTACAGCCCAGAATACAGCTATTTTGAGTGTCAACACAGGCAAAACGGGCGTACGCTTCTCTTTTACCGATATGCGTAACAAGGATATTCTTCCCAACTCACACATGAGCCGTGACAATTTCAACCTGCGTGTGACAACCTCCGCAGGCCCTGTAGATTTCGACTTTACGGCCAACTATGTGCGTGAGAACGTGAAGAACCGTCCCGCACTCTCCAACTCACAAAGTAACGTGGGCAAGAACCTCATGACCCTGGCTGGCACATATAACGTTGAATGGCTTAAGAACTACCAGAATGCAGACGGCACTTATGCCAACTGGAATGGTAACGACCAGTATAACATAAACCCGTATTGGGACCTCTACAAGAACAACAACACATCTGCGAAAGACGTGTTCCGCTTGACAGCGAAAGCCATTTACAACGTGAACAAGCATTTGAAAATCCAGGGAACGATTGGTACGGACATCAACAACATGAACTTCGATGAGTTCATCGCCCGCTCTACTCCAGGCGTCCTTCCCGGTAAGCTCACCAATTCGATTTTCAATAACCGTACACTGAATGCTGAGCTCCTCGCCCTCTATAACAACAACTGGGGTAACTTCGACTTCAATGCCACTGTGGGTGGAAACATATTTAAGGTAGACAACAAGACAACCGTCATTACCGGCACTGACCAGCAAATGGACGGTGTGGTTTCAATTATAAATTATGCAGAGCAGAATGTGCAACCGAGCACTTACAAGAAGCAGATAAATTCTCTGTATGCAAGTGCAAGCCTTGGCTATCTCTCGACATACTACCTTGAGGGGACTGTCCGTGGCGACCGTTCATCAACGCTTCCGGCAGCAAACAACACGTATATTTATCCTTCTGTATCAGGTAGCGTCATATTCTCAAACTTCCTGAAGAAACGGAATATCTTAAGTTTTGGTAAGGTCCGCGCCTCATGGGCGAAAGTAGGTTCTGACACTGACCCGTACCAGCTCGGCCTGATCTATTCGACAGGTAAATACAAATACCCGGGTTATACCATAGGTATGATAAATAATAACACACAACCGAACAGTAACCTTAAGCCGACAATGACCAGTTCTTACGAACTCGGCCTTGAGCTTAAGTTCTTCAACGGGCGCTTAGGAGTTGACTTTACATACTATAACCAGACTTCAAAAGATCAGATTATAGCACTTGCTTCTTCTTCGGCTTCCGGGTATGCCAACCGTCTTGTCAATGCCGGAAAGATTCAGAACAAGGGTATCGAGTTAGCCGTCAACGGCCGTGTACTCCAAATCAAGGATTTTGCTTGGGACGCAGGTATTAACTTCTCAAAGAACTCGAACAAAGTTCTCGCGCTTGTCGAAGGCATGGATTACCTCCAGCTGGCTGACGCAAGCTGGGCCAGTGTCTCGGTGGGTGCTGAGGTAGGAAAGAACTACGGCTCTATTCTCGGTACAGATTTCAAGCGCAATGAGAATGGTGACATCCTCATAGACAAGAATACGGGTCTTCCCCTTTATGACGAGAATCTCAAGACTCTCGGCAACTCCACTTGGGACTGGACCGGTGGCTTCTACACGACTTTCACTTACAAAAACTTCCATCTTACTGCTGCATTCGATGTGAAAGTGGGAGCTGATCTCTATTCATTCTCGATGCGTTCAGCCTACCTCACGGGTAAGGCCAAGGGCACGCTCGCAGGGCGTGAAGAGTGGTACCGCTCGGAAGAGGCCCGTAAGGCTGCCGGCATGACAGAGGCAGAGTGGCGTGCAGCCGGCAAGTGTGAGGGACTTATTGTAGACGGCGTGATAGACAACGGCGACGGCACATAC
>ULRH01010847.1_pt1 | contig 13661 bp, 8 predicted proteins | sample 1955271 | NCBI WGS metagenome assembly ULRH01 (sample SAMEA4835677, study PRJEB28245) | human gut metagenome | biome: gut microbiome; material: fecal sample | place: Denmark | collected 2008 | reverse complement strand
ACTAACTCTCAATTTATTTCTCTTCCACCGGAATCTGCTTCAGGTTCTCCACCTGTTCCAGAATTTCATTGCTGCGGATGTCAATGATGGGACCGCCGGTTCCTTCAATGTACTCTCTGGTAATGGTAACCCTTCCGATGTTATCATCCTTCGGGATCTCATACATGATATCCAGCATGAAGTCCTCGATGATGGAGCGCAGGGCTCTGGCACCGGTATCGCGCTTCATTGCCTTCTCGGCAATGGCATCCAGGGCATCGTCTGTGAACTCCAGTTTTACCTCATCCAGCTCCAACAGCTTCTGGTACTGCTTAAGAATCGCATTCTTCGGCTCTTTCAGGATCTTCACCAACATATCCTTTGACAATCCCTGTAAAGTACAAATGATCGGCAGACGACCGATAAATTCCGGAATCATACCAAACTTGCGGATATCCTCCACAGTCACCTTGGATAAAATATCGGTATCTTTATCGTATTTATCCTTCAGTTCCGAGTTGAAACCGATGGATGCGGTCTTGGTCAGGCGCTCCTTGATGATCTCGTCCAGATCCGGGAACGCACCACCGCAAATAAACAGAATGTTACGGGTGTTCACCGTTGCCAGAGGTACCATGGCATTTTTGCTGTTGGCACCTACCGGCACCTCCACTTCCGCACCTTCCAGAAGCTTCAACATACCCTGCTGTACACTCTCTCCGCTGACATCCCGGGAGTTGGTGTTTTTCTTCTTGGCGATCTTGTCGATCTCATCGATGAAGATGATACCTTTTTCCGCCTTTTCTACGTCATTGCCCGCCGCTGCCAGCAATTTGGATACCACGCTCTCGATATCATCACCGATATAACCGGCCTCAGTCAGAGAGGTGGCATCAGCAATAGCCAGAGGCACATCCAGCAGTCTTGCCAGTGTTTTCACCAGATAAGTCTTACCGGAACCGGTGGGACCGATCATGAGGATGTTGGACTTTTCGATCTCAATCTCATCCATAGTGTCAGTGGCCACTCTCTTGTAATGGTTGTATACTGCTACGGAGATGACCTTCTTGGCTTTTTCCTGTCCTACCACGTATTCATCCAGACTGGCCTTGATCTTATGAGGTGCCGGAATGTCCTTGATATTGAATACAGGTTTGGGACCTTCCGCCTTCTTTTTCTTCTTGAGTTTCTGCTTGTTGGGAATACCGCCGTCTCCCTGAAGATCCGCCAGATTCACAAAACTGATGTTGGGGAATCCGTTCTGTCCGTTAAACTGGTTGAAATCATTGGGATTGTTCAACATTCCCTGATAATCGAACTGGCTCACAGTCTCCATGGTCTTGTGCATGCAATCATCGCAGATGCAGATATGGTTGGGCAGCTTGAACATTCTGCCGGCTTTGCTCTCCGGTCTGCGGCAGATAAAGCAGACATCTTCGTATTCGCTGCTGTCCTTTTTGTCCTCTGACTTTTTTTCGGTGGAATTTTCTTTTGCAGTATCCGCCACCTGTGTGTTTCCGTTATTTTTTTCGTTATCCTGAGTTTCACTCACATCGGTCTCTGTTTTTTCCTCCTTAGGGATCACTTCTCTATAATCATCATTATAATTATCTGTCATGTTATTCTCCTCTTTGTTTCCTACCACTATTCCGCAGTGTATCTCGGTAATACTTCGTGTTCCCTCGATATCCGGGCTTCGCCCTATCATCCCCGGCTCCAAAGCATCTTCGCAGTGTATCTCGGTAACACTTCGTGTTCCCTCGATATCCGGGCTTCGCCCTATCATCCCCGGCTCCAAAGCATCTTCGCAGTGTATCTCGGCAACACTTCGTGTTCCCTCGATATCCGGGCTTCGCCCTATCATCCCCGGCTCCAAAGCATCTTCGCAGTGTATCTCGGTAACACTTCGTGTTCCCTCGATATCCGGGCTTCGCCCTATCATCCCCGGCCATTATGCAATAATGCCTGCAAGCAGTCATATTGCATAATACCCGTGTCTGACACTTCTCATTGCCTACGCTTATTATACTCAATGAAGTAGCGGGGCACAAGTTAAGTTTTTCTAAACCATTTATAACTATTCATATTTTGGTAAATATTACAAGACCCGGGCAAAACCATATGTCTCGCCCGGGTCTCTTTCCATTTCCTTTTATTTACCTGTTATTTCTTTATTTCTGGCTTGCAGGTCTGCTGCCCAGTGTCAGATTCAGCTCGATGGATACATATTCACCGTTCTGAGGTCTCTGTACCGTTACGGTTACGGAATCACCGGCCGCATAATACTGTAAAGTTTTCTGCAGATCAGAGTAGGAAGAGATACTGCTGCCGTCAAATTTGGTAATGATATCACCTTTCATGATACCGGCATTGGCTGCAGCGCTGCCTTCCTCTACAGATACTACATAGATACCTTCCGGCATGTTGTACATCTGGGAGATCTGGGAAGTTACTTCCTGCTGGGAGATGCCGATGTAACCGACTTCATCCTCAGCTACCTTGGTTCTGGTCTGACGCTCCATCAGATCTGCAATGATAGGACTTGCCGAAGTAATCGGGATAGCATATCCCATACCTTCTACGGCAGTACCACCGATCTTGTTGGAGTTGATACCGATAACCTCACCATTCATGTTCAGCAGTGCACCGCCGGAGTTACCGGGGTTGATGGCTGCGTTGGTCTGGATGAAAGTACCGGTAGAGCCGTTCTCCAGAGTGATCTCACGATTCAGGGCACTTACAATACCGTTGGTAACAGACTGACCATAGCCAAGGGCATTACCGATAGCGATGACCGGCTCACCAAGCTTCAGATCATCACTGCTGCCAAGTGTTGCTACTGTAATAGCATTCTTGGTATCATCACTCAGATCATTTAAAGATACTGCGATCACTGCCAGATCCATGTCGGAATCCAGTCCTTTGACCTGTGCCTGTGCTTCACTGCCATCGATAAAAGTAACGGTCAGAGTATCTGCACTCTCTACTACATGATTATTGGATACGATCAGCAGTTCATCATCGGTCTTACCTACAATGATACCGGAACCACTGGCTGCTTCTTCCTGTGTGTACTGCTGTCCGAAGACATTGGCTGTCTCGGTAAAGTTATTTACGATGGATACCATGGCAGGCATTACTTTTTCTACCACATTGGATACATCGGACTCTACATAAGTAACATTGGTAGCCAGCTGTGCACTCTGGGTACTTTCTGTCGTTGCCTCAGAAGCGATCTCATCTACCACTGCGGTATCTGTGCTGGTCGTAAACATCCCGGTTCCCTGCTGTACTGCATAGAAACCGATTCCTGCGAACAGTCCGAAGAACAATCCCAGGCTGACACTTACCATTGCCTTCCGGAAGTAACCGCCATGTTTTTGGGTTTTCTTAGGCTCCGTATTGTTGCTGCCTGTGGTTCCGCCCATCTGATAAGTGGTGTAACCATTCGTGCTTCCTGCTGCACTCTGGGTAGTACTATGATTTTCATAGCCATAACTGTTTTCTGTTCTTGTCTCATTCAGATCTGCTCCACTGAATGTACCGGTTGTATTTTCATTGCCGGTTCCGTAACCGGAAAAATTATCATTCTCATACATATTGCTTCCTCCTATCCTGTTGCAAGTGAGAAACTCTTTTTACCATTACCTGTTTCATTTCTTCCTCTCACCTTATGAACACAGTATATCCGTCAATTGTGTCCGAATTGTGATAACTTTCTGAAGCAATTATGAATCCTGAAAAAACAGAGAGTCTGTTCTGCCTGCAAGCAGTCTCTCTATGGGTAAGTTATTACACTCTACTCAACAGTAACGGATTTTGCCAGGTTTCTGGGTTTATCCACGTCACAGCCGCGTCCCACTGCCACATAGTAGGAGAACAACTGCAAAGGAATGATTGCCAGAGAATTGGTAAAGTACGGATTGGTCTCGGGGATGTATATTACATAATCCGACGCTTTCTCAATGGCCTTGTTGCCTTCAATGGTGACTGCCATAACAAAGGCTCCTCTTGCTTTTACTTCTACCATATTACTGATGGTCTTCTGGAACAGATCCGGCTGGGTTGCCAAAGCCACTACCAGCGTACCATCTTCGATCAGAGAAATCGTACCATGCTTCAGTTCTCCAGCTGCATAAGCCTCGGAATGAATATAGGAGATCTCCTTCAGTTTCAAGGATCCTTCCAGTGAAATCGCGTAATCAATACCGCGTCCGATGAAGAAGATATCTCTTGCTCCCACGTAACGGTTGGCAAAATGTTGGATCTTCTCCTTCTGTCCCAGAAGCAGTTCGATCTGATCCGGCAGGCATCTTAAATCTGTCAGCATACCGGCGAACTTCTCCTGATCAATAGTACCACGTACCCTGGCGAATTTCATAGCCAGCATGTAAAGTGCAGTTAGCTGTGCACTGTAAGCCTTGGTGGTAGCCACTGCGATCTCGGGACCTGCCCAGGTATACATAACACTGTCTGCCTCTCTGGCAATGGAGCTTCCCACCACATTGACAATGCCCAGTACCTTGAAGCCCCTTTCCCTGGACTCTCTCAGTGCTGCCAGAGTATCTGCCGTCTCACCGGACTGGCTGATGACAATGACCATATTACCCTTCTGAAGAATCGGATCACGATAACGGAATTCACTGGCCACATCCACTTCTACCGGAATTCTTGCCAGACCCTCGATCACATATTTTGCGGTAACTCCGGTATGATATGCGGAGCCGCAGGCCACAATATGGATCTTCGTGATCTCTTTGATCTCTTCATCACTCATGTTCAGCTCTTCGATCACAATATCATTATCCTTGATTCTCGGAGAGATGGTATCGTTGATGGTCTTCGGCTGCTCATAGATCTCTTTCAGCATGAAGTGCTCATATCCAGCCTTTTCTGCCGCATTGGCATCCCAGTCAATGGTCACCGGCTGCTTCTCGATCTCTTCCTCATCCACGGAGAAGAAACGCAGACTACCCTGCTGTAATTCCACAACTTCCTGATTGTCTACATAATATACGGTTCTGGTATATTTCAATATCGCAGGAACATCGGAAGCGATAAAGCTGCCGTTGTCGCTCTTTCCTACGATCAGCGGGCTGTCCTTGCGGGCTGCAAAAATCTTATCCGGCTGATCTGCAAACATGATTCCCAGCGCATAAGAGCCTTCCACACGATGAAGCACCTTCGTGATGGCTTCCAGAGGATTTCCCTTGTAATAATAGTCTAACAGATGTGCCAATACCTCGGTATCAGTCTCGGATACGAACTGATACCCCTTATCCTGCATCTTTTTCTTCAGGGGAATATAGTTCTCGATAATGCCGTTGTGTACCACGGCAATGGTTCCCGCATTGTTCATATGCGGATGGGAATTGATATCGCTGGGAGCTCCGTGAGTTGCCCAACGCGTATGTCCGATACCGGAGGTTCCTTTCATATTCTCTCCGCCGTGGGTCAGGTTCTCCAGAACCTTAAGTCTTCCCACTGCCTTTCTGGTGTTGATCTTCTCACCGTCAAAAATCGCCATACCTGCGGAATCATATCCACGGTATTCCAGCTTGGACAGACCGTCCAGAATGATCGGTGCTGCCTGTTCTGTTCCAATATAACCTACAATACCACACATAGTCATACATCCTTTCTGTTCTGTTTCCAGTATTCCTTGTTGGAAGTAAAAGCAAGTACCCATTTTTTCGGGAGCCTGCGATAGTTCTTTCCCAGTAAATAACCTGCATATTTACAGGCGCATTGCATATAAAAATGGGGCAATCCGGCAGACATATGGTTGCTGCGCAAATATACCGTCACATCTTTCACCATTCGTTTTCCCTCGGACTCCGAAGGATATGCTGCAAAAATCTCGGGATGCTCTGCCTGCGATACTCCCAGGTCAAAGTTTCTGTGGAACTGCTGCCCGTTGGTATAATTATGAGAATGCACCACCTGCGCATCCGCCGCATAAGCCACAGAGTATCCTGCTTCCACCGCCTTTGCCGCATAGATCATATCTTCATTAAATATCGTATGTCTGACGAACCCGCCCAGTTCCTCATAGATCTCCCGGCGATAGGCCGCACAGACATTGGAGCAGAAAAAGGTCTTGATCCCCAGGCTGTCCAGGTCTGCTGCCGATTTGATCCGGGACTTTGCCGGATAGTTAAATTCTCTGGTATAGCTCTCCACCGGTGTAGAATCCTCTCTGGGCAGCTGTCTCGCATAGGCCACCGCCACTTCCCCCTGCAGGGGTTCCACCAGTTTTTCGATCAGCCTGTCATCTTTCGGCATGGCATCCTGTGTCATCATCACGAAGACATCCGCAGAAGACTTTTTTACTCCCATCCGTCTCGTACCGCCATGATCGAACTCTCTTTTGGATACATGGTATACCTTGATATTCTGATAGGTTTCCAGAAATCTGATTCCGTAGATCAGCTGATCAAAATATTTTTCTTCCGTATTCAGAAGAATCACCTGATGTACCGGTACGCTCTGACTGCCCAGTTTATCCAATAATGTAAATAATTCTTTTCCCGGCTTATACAGGGGAATGATCACATCTATCTCCATGTCAGATCGCTCCTCACTTTTCCAATCTCTGGTTCATTATACTTTAACTCTTATTGCGGCACAAGCCTTTTCCTACTGTCCAAGAGGATTATAACCTTCTGGGTAATGCACAAGGGAGCCCCGGCAGATTCCGGAAGACTCCCTTGTATTCCTGTTGCTTTACTCTATACACTGTTTCTTACTTATTCATATAAGGTGATGTGTCAGATTCAATCTTATTGCTGTATTCCTTCACGTTGCTGGTTACGGAATAGTTGGCATCATCAAACAGGAACTGATGCAGCCATACTACATTGCTTTCGAGATTTACCGGAATAACACAGCTTCCCTTTGCACCGATATTGCCGGTGTCACGCATGGTCTCTTCGGGGAAACCTCCTTCGTCCACTATGCGATAATTTGAAATATTGCCCAGCAGATCCAGGATGTCCTTGGAATCCAGACTGGTGTAAATGTCGTCGATGGCACTGTTGAATACCTTGGACAATGTTGCATAATCTGCTTTCTTTGCCTGATCTTCGATTGCCTGAATGACTTCACGCTGACGGGCAGCACGCTTAAAGTCGTTACCAGCGGTATAACGGATACGGCAGTAAGCAGTAGCCTGCAGACCATTCAACAGCTGCATACCGGTCTCAGTTACCGGTGTATAATCGCATTTCAAAACTTCTGCAATACCGATCTGATAGTTGTTGATATGCTTGATCTCCTCAGAGTCCACATCAATATAGATACCGCCCAGACCGTCGATCACTTCGCTCAGTCCTTTATAGCCTACGGTCACAAAGTTCGTAATATCCATATCCAGATTCATGTTCAGCATCTTAACCGCCTGCTCTGCTCCGCCATAGGAATAAGCGGCATTGCATTTCTGGTAGGAATCCGTACCGGTATTCAGGTACGTATCACGATATACGCTGACCAGTTTGATATCACCGGTATCCATGTTGATGCTGGCGATCATGATACTATCGCTTCGGCTGCCCTTGTACAACAGGCTTTCCTTGGTGGCGTCCACACCGAACAGGGCAATGTTCATATAGCCCTTCATAGTTTCATCCTGCTGCACCTCTTCGGGAATCTGAAGTTCTTCTGTCTCCAGAACGGTTACCTTGGGGCCCTCATTGTTGGTATGAGTCATTACCAGATACAATAATGCTACCATGAACAGGATCACTACGATCTCTATGCCAAAGATGATAACCTTTTTTCTCTTCTTGGCTGCACGCTGTTTGGCAGACATTCTCTTCTGTCCGTTCGCAGCTCCGGTTCTCTGTCCACTGCCGGCAGGTCTCTGACCGCTTCCGGCGGGTCTCTGTCCTGTAGGTCTCTGTGCGCTTCCGGAAGGTTTTCTTCCGCTTCCGGCAGGTCTCTGACCATTGCCGCCATTGTTGTTAGAATTTGTTGCCATCTTGTCTTCTCCTTGTACTAATAAGCATTTTTATTGATAAATCCTGTAAAGAACGTCATAAGAATGATTTTGATATCAAATCCAATGGTCCAGTTCTCAATATAGTAAATATCATATTCGATTCTCTTCTTGATGGAGGAATCACCGCGCAAGCCATTCACCTGTGCCCATCCGGTCAGTCCCGGCCGTACCTGATGTTTTACCATGTAACGGGGAATCTCTTCCTTGAACTTTTCCACAAACTGCGGTCTTTCCGGTCTGGGACCGACCAGACTCATATCTCCTTTTAAGATATTGAACAGCTGGGGAAGTTCATCGATACTGGTACGTCTGAGAACCTTACCGATACCGGTGACTCTGGGGTCATTGCGTACCGTCCATCCCTTTTTCTCTTCCGCCGCCGTCTGCATTGCCATGCTGCGGAATTTGTACATATAAAACGGCTTATTATGAAGTCCTACCCGTTCCTGCTTAAAGATCACCGGTCCCGGGCTGGACAGCTTTACCAGAATTGCTGATATGAGCATGATCGGTGAGGTAATAATGATACCGAAAATGGAACCAACGATATCCATTGCCCGCTTGATCACCATATTGCCTGTGTTCGTCAGCGGTACATACCGGATATTGATCACCGGTAATCCCATCAGATCCTCCGTATAGGGTCTGCTGGGGATCAGACTGCTGTAATCCGGAATGAATTTGGTGTGCACCCCGGATTTCTCACAGATATCCACCACACCTTCCAGATAATCATAATCCTTCAGGGAAAGTGTGATTGCGATTTCATCCAGCTTGTTCTCCGGAAGGATGTATTCCAGATTACCAAGCGTTCCCAGTACTTTCACTCCCTTATAGGTCGTGCCGCCCGGGATGTGCTCATCCAGAATACCACACACTACATATCCCCATTGGGGATTGCTGAGGATTCTGTCAATATATTCCTCCGCCGCCCGGGAATAACCTACCAGCAAAATATGCTTCAGATTGTATCCTTTTTTCCGTATGGAACGCAATGCCTTGCGCATGATGATACGGAATACGGAAGTCAGAAAAACATTCAGGACATAAAAAATTGCCATGACGGATCGTGAAAAATTGATCTCACGGATGATCATATACAAAATAATGATCAAAGCCGCCAGGCCAATGGTATTCGCCTGCAGGATACTGTAGATCTCATGTCTGCGGCGAACCGTACGCTTCGGGGAATACACACTGCACCGGTAATACAGGAACATATAACCGGGTACAATAAAGGGAAGCAGCATATAATAATCCTGCACCGGCAGGACACCGATCCCCGGACCGTCATTTAAGATATAAAATTTGATATAATAGGCAAGGACAAAAGATGCTGCCGTGATCAGCGCATCTATTATCACAAGAAGCCTGTTAAAGACTTTCTGGTTGTCTTTTATCATACGGGTCACCCAATCTTTAAGTCCGAAAAGCTTCTTTTCAACGATTTCATTCTACAATAACGGTGGTTTTTTCTCAACTTAAGAATTTATGAAGCAATTTCTTAAGATTTCATAAGAATTCGAAAAACATTCAGGTATAATTGCCACTGAATCTTCACATAATTCCATAGATGGCTCCATTGAAAGTGCACCTTTGCCTGCTTTCCCACAGGACCCACGGTACGTTTCCACCCTTCGGCCAATCCCTTTAAATATAGTTTTCCCATTCTCTTCTTACAAAAAAACAGAAATTTTATGCCAAATCCAAGCAAAAAGAACGGCAGATTCAGGATCCACTGTAGTAGCGGCATATTTTTGCCGATGACATAGATATTATTGGAAGAAGAAAGTTCCGTTTTCCGGGAATTGTAGCGGGATCCCGTAGAAGCACTGCCGTAATGCAGAACGGATGCCGTCGGCTCGTACCGGTTCTCATAGCCGTAGATCCGGGCACGGTAACCGATATCCAGATCTTCCAGATAAGCAAAATGCGCTTCGTCAAAATAGCCGATCTCCTCAAATACCTGACGTCTGTAAATTGCCGCTCCGCCACAGGCTGAGAATATGCTGACATTCTTGTCATAATCCACAGCAGGCCGTCCTTTTCCCCGGGAATATGCCCATCCCAGAACGCAGTAGCGGTCTCCCGCATCATCCAGCAGCTCTGGCTTATCCCACATAAGCATTTTGGCGCTGACGGAAAAGATCTTTTCATCCTTCCGAATGGCATCATACAGTCCTTTCACAAATCCAGGTTCTACTCTGGTATCGTTGTTCAACAGGATCACATAGGGGCTTCGTGCCTCCCGGATTCCCAGATTCACCGCATGACAGAAGCCGGTGTTCTCCGGCAGGGCGATCAGACGCACCTGCGGTTTTCCCCCCTCTTCTGCCGGTGCCTCTTTTTTGCGACACCATTCGCTGTCCAGATATTCCACGCTCCCGTCAGCAGAACCATTGTCTATGATCAGCACTTCATATTCCGGTGCATTTTCCTGTCCCTGACACAGGGAAGCCATGCATTCCGGTAAATATTTCATTCCGTTGTAATTGGGTATAACGACGGTTACTTCCTTCATAGTCTCTCCCATTTCTCCGGATACTCCGGCAGATACAGCAGTCTTCCCCGTTTTCGTAATGCTTCCGATAATTGCAGACTTAAAAGCCGGATATCTGCCCCGGCAGGCAGTGTGGAGCTGTCAAATACCGGCTGTTGTTCCGGACCTCTTACTACTTCCGTATAAGGCACTCCCACGATTTTTTCAAACAATTCCCTGTCAGCTGACCGGATCCTGATGCAGCGAAGGTCTAACGCTTCTGCATCCTGGGACAGCTCCGCCCGGTGAAGATAACCGCCAAAGTCCTTCGGCAGTCCCTCGTAGAACACCTTTCCGTCCGCAGTCATTCTGCCACCGGCGATCCTGCCGCGGTTTTTCCCAGACAGCACTCTGCCACCTACGGCAGCCACATCCGGTCTCTCCTGTAATACCTCTGTATATTGTAACCGATAAAATCCTACATGTCTGGTCTCCTCTGCCTTTGCCGGGATCCCACGTTCTGCCGCATGATCCTGCAGTGCACGCAGCCCCGCTTCGTAAGCATATTTCTTGCTGTGGGGATTGGCTGCTGTAGATGCTTCATGGCATCTCCAGTGATACAGCACTCTGGGAATATGAAGAATTCTCTCCTCCCCGGAGCGGCCATCTGCAGCCAGCACCTCTGACACTGCCCGCAGCACCAGATCATAGTCCTGGGCACCGTCGCATTCTGGCCGGAATGCCAGTTTCTTCATCAGATCTGCATCCATCACCAGAAAATGGCAGATATAGTTATTACTCAGGATTAAATCGTAATTAAAGTCTTCTTTATGGTTGGGATCGTAATATTTTGTCTCATCCCCGTTGCATTTGTCTTCATCCGAATAAGCGAATGCAACTCTGACACCTCTGTCATTTGCTTTGGTAATAGCATCTGCCATCTCATACAGAGCATCCGGTGTCAATACATCATCATGATCCAGCAGGCCGATATATTCTCCCCTTGCATAGGGTAATGCCTGATTGGTATTCGCCGCAATTCCGGCATTTTCCGTAAGGTGTATATAGTGGATCCTTGCATCCGCTGCAATAGTTTCCGCATTTTCCAGGAGCCGTTCTGTCAGGAATCCCTGATTTGTCAACGTCTCCTCCACACTGTGATCCTCTGTGGCATCCGCCAGAATCAGTTCCCAGTGAGGATAGCTCTGTTGCATAACGCTTGTTATCATTCTGTTCAGATAGATTTCCGGGGTACGGTACAACGGCACCACAATGCTGAGTGTAACCGGATTATCCCATTTTCTGCAACTTTGCCTTTCCAGTTCCTCTTTCGGACAGGGCACATAAAAATAGCGGTCTGTCTCTGTCAGGCGTTCCCTTACAGAGATCCAGGTTTCCCTCAGGCCGTTGCGTTGCAAATAATATAGAGTTTTCTTAAGGTTTGCTATGTTCAGCTTTGCCACGGATACCTCCACTTTTATAAAAGAGCAAATCGCCCTTCCCGGGCGATTCGCTCTTAAAAATAACATTAACTATTCAGAACCCCATTCGCAAAATCGCTCTTCCAGAGCTTTCCTGAATAACATACTTGCATGCTATGATGCCAGGGTCAAAAGGTCTAAGCCCACATGAGCTTGCTCATAGGTGGGTGAAAGACCTTAGGACCCGCCCCGATATGAGCATAAAAGTGGGATGATAATCCCACGATATGCGAATATTGGGTAGAATTGTGGGAGTGCGTAGCACGGAACAATCCGTAGGCATCAAAGTCGGGGGCTTTTGACCCCGACATCATGCTATTTGCTCATGGTGGTTACAGTACAGCCTTTACATCCTCGGTCAGCTTCTCTACCTTGGCCTGTGCATCCTCTATGCTGTTACCTTTAACACCCATGTAGAACTTGATCTTGGGCTCGGTTCCGGAAGGACGGGCGCAGCACCATGCATTGTCGGGAAGCTCAAAATACAGGACATTAGACTTGGGAAGTCCGGTAGTGGTCTTCTCGCCGCTCTCCATGTCGATGACTACATCGTTCAGATAGTCACGGAATTTCTCCACTTTCAGGTCACCGAATGCCTTGGGCGGATTCTTACGAAGCTTATCCATGATCTCGGCGATCTGTCTTGCACCGTCGATACCCTTCATGGTAATGGTGTACTGGGTCTCCTTGAAGTAACCGTATTTCTCATACATGGATACCATCATATCCCACAGAGTCATGTTGTGCTTCTTGCAGTAAGCCGCCACTTCACACAGACACATAACTGCTACAACTGCATCCTTATCTCTTGCATGAGTACCTGCCAGACAGCCGTAGCTCTCTTCCAGACCGAATACATAATTGTTGCTGCCGGTCTGCTCGAAGAACTTGATCTGCTCACCGATGAACTTGAAGCCGGTCAGTACTTCGATCAGCTTTACACCATAAGCTTCGGTGATGGGCTTGGTCATATTGGTGGTAACGATGGTGGTTACCAGTGCGGGATTCTCGGGCATAGTGCCGGTAGCAGTCTTCTCTCTCAGGATATATTCTGCGATCAGCATACCGGACATGTTACCGGTAAATGCCACATACTCGCCGGTCTTGGTATCCTTGGCATACACACCCAGACGGTCTGCATCGGGATCGGTTGCCAGAACGATGTCCGCATCCTTCTCCTTGGCCAGACGCAGTGCGTATGTAAATGCCTTGGGATCCTCAGGGTTCGGGTAATCCAGTGTGGTGAAGTTTGGATCCGGATTCTCCTGTTCGGGAACTACATAGACGTGCTTAAATCCCAGCTCGGACAGGATACGTCTTACCGGCTTGTTACCGGTACCGCATAACGGAGTATATACGATCTTGATGTCATCAGCCATTTCCTGAATAACATCGGGATGAATGATCTGCTTCTTCAGCTCAGCCATGTACTTGTCATCGATCTCTTTACCGATCACCTGATAGAGGCCTGCTTTTTCCGCATCTTCTCTGCTCATGGTCTTCACGGTATGATAATCCTTGATGGCCTGTACTTCGGTGATGATGTCCTTATCGATAGGAGCGGTTACCTGTGCGCCGTCCTCCCAGTATACTTTGTAGCCGTTGTACTCAGGAGGGTTGTGGCTTGCAGTCACTACGATACCTGCGGTACATCCCAGCGTACGAAGGGCAAAGGACAGTTCCGGGGTAGGTCTTAAAGATTCAAAAATGTATGCCTTGATGC
>ULRH01023836.1_pt1 | contig 13930 bp, 8 predicted proteins | sample 1955271 | NCBI WGS metagenome assembly ULRH01 (sample SAMEA4835677, study PRJEB28245) | human gut metagenome | biome: gut microbiome; material: fecal sample | place: Denmark | collected 2008 | reverse complement strand
CACAGGTAAGACCGAGAGTAGGCTGTCTGATTGAGGCGCCGGGCATTTATGCCAATATGACAGCAAGGGATAACCTGATGATCAAGGCAAGGCTGTTTGGTATACGGGATAAAAAGTATGCAGACTGGATCCTCGATACGGTAGGACTTTCTGATGTTGGCAGGAAGAAGACAGGTCACTTTTCTCTTGGAATGAAGCAGCGTCTGGGGATTGGTCTGGCGATGGTGGGAAATCCTGATTTTCTGGTTCTGGATGAACCGATCAATGGACTGGATCCTCAGGGGATTGCGGAAGTACGTGATATGCTCCGCAGCCTGGCTCAGGAACGGGGACTGACCATTCTGATCTCCAGCCATATTCTGGAGGAGCTTTCTAAACTTTGCACCGACTTTGGAATTATTCATAAGGGATGTCTTATTAAGGAGCTTTCCCAGGAGCAGCTTCTCCAACAGTGTGAAAAGAGACTGGAGCTTGTGCTGGATGAACCGGAGAAAGCAATGACGGTACTGGATAGAATGAACATCCACAAGTATGAAGCTGTGGACAAAACACATCTGTATGTGTATGAACGTTTAGAGGACAGCATGCTTATTAACCGGGAGTTAGTCACGGCGGGAGTGCTGCCGCGGGAGATGAAGGTGAATCAGGAGGAATTAGAGAGCTATTTCCTGAATCTGACTTCTGCATAGCAGATAAAACATTTTGTAATTTATGAAATGTCAGAGAATTATTTGAGGTATCGGGACGAAAACAGCTTTGGAAAGGATAGAGATATGTGTAATACAATACGAATGGAATTATATAAATTATTTCGAATGAAATCATTTTTCGTGCTGGCAATCATTACCATTGCAATGGTGGTTCTGACGGCGGCATTTCTGGTGGACGATATAGAAGAGAATACGCAGGCACAGTCAACCCAGATCATAGGGATCAACGGAACGGAAAACGGACAGGAGGATAACTCTGTGCAATTTGGTATTTCAGAAAGCGTAGAGGGGATGGATGTGGATAATCTGGCGGTATTGGAGATTTATGGACAGCATTTATCTTCCGGCCTTTTTATCCTGTTTAATGTAATCTTTCTGGTTCTTTATGTGACGGCAGATATCAAAAACGGATACATTAAAAATATAGGAGGACAAGTAAAACACCGCAGCAGTCTCATCTGGTCAAAATGGGCGGCGGCAGCGGCATATGTACTGGTGTTTGATGTGGTAACATTTCTCGTGGAAGCAGTCAGCATGAGGATCAGTCTGGGGTATCTGCATTTGGGAAGCTTTCAGACAAATCTTCCGTATATTGGCGTTCAGGTGGTTTTGCAGTACAGCTTTCTGGTTGCCTGCATGACGATCACCATGGTACTTCGCAGCCGTGCCTTTGGTATGCTGGCGGGAACCTGCCTTAGTATGGGGGTGGCCGGACTGATCTGCACCGGTCTTGATGCGGTATGTGACAGGTTCTTTTCTGTTAAGGATCTTCACTTGGAAAATTATCTGCTCACCACAAAGATGTCGGAGCTGCTGCCGGGATCTGGAGCGGCCCAGATCCGGAATATTTTGTTTCTGGCGGCGGCTTATCTGGTGGTGTCCACATTGGTCAGCCTTGTATCGGTAGAGAAGAGAGATCTGCTCTGATGCCAAGGGTCAAAAACGGATAACAATGGAGTGATCCGTGGCGTTGTATCAGTGATCAGCAGGTAGAGAAAGGATGATAGATGGATATGATGATGACAGGTTTGGCGATAGGTTTTGGACTTCTTGCGGTTCTTTTGGGACTTATCCTGCGAAAGCTGATCTGGCAGATCCGGGATCTGGAGCGGCAGATCAGTTTTTTGGAGGAGAAGCAGAGCAACGGAGATGTGGTCTGTGATATCCGCTTTGGCGGAATTGGCGGACTGACAGACACCTTAAACCGGGTGTTTGAACAGCAGAAATCCAGACGGCAGCAGTGGATCCGGAACGAAAACCGCATTGCGCAGACGTATACGAACTTGTCTCATGATATCCGGACACCGTTAACGTCTCTGGACGGTTACTTTCAGCTTCTGACACAGACGGACGATCAGGAGGCACAGCAAAGATATCTGCGGATCATAAAGGAGAGGATTCATGCTCTGCGGGATATTCTGGAGGAGCTGTTTATGTTTACCAGACTGGAGAGCCGGACGTATGAAATGAAACTGGAAAAATGTGATTTTAATGCGATTTTGAAAGAAACATTGTTTTCTTATTATGAGGAATGGGAAAACAGCGGCATAGAACCGAAATTTGACATTCCGGAAGGAAAGATGTTTGTGCAGGGAAATGAACCGGCGATCCGGCGGATCCTGCAGAATATTATCAAAAACGTACTGGATCATGGCGATCGCACGGGAGTTGACGGAATATATGAACGGCAGTATCTCTGCTTCGCTGGAGGAAAATATTTTTCAGTTAAAGCTTCAGATTCCGATGGTATAACTTTTCATTATCTTTCATATGATAAAAGAGACGATTGCAAATGGGGGAGGTATCTATGGAAGATAAGCTTGAGGAGATCATCAGACAGTATCCCTGTCAGGTCAGGTCGAGACGACGGACGAGAGGGGCCTTTCTGCTGGAGACCGATCAGGGGCTCCGCCTTTTGAAGGAATGTTCCGCCAGTCAGGCAAGGATTGAATTTGAGGAAAGGGTCAAGGAGCAGCTGATCCGTCAGGGAAATCTGCCGGTAGATCATACATATAAAAACAATCGGGAAGAATATTTTACAAAGGATAATTACCGCAATAACTGGGTGATGCGTCAGTGGTATGCCGGAGTGGAATGTGATATGAAGGATCATCCATGTGTAATGCGCTGTGCCGGACACCTGGGGAGGCTTCATGCACTTCTGGAGCTTGGCGGGGCAGAGGAAGGCGTTTACATTCAGAAGGAAAGTATCCGGCAGGAAATGGAACGCCACAATAAAGAAATGAAACGTGTCCGCAGCTACATTCGCGGCAAAAAACAGAAAAACGAAATGGAGATCTGTCTGCTGGAAGCATTTGATATTTTCTACGGGCAGGCCTGTCTGGCGCAGAGTCTTTTACAGGAATGCGGTTATGAAGAGTTGTGGAACAAAACTCTGGCAAAGGGGTTGGTGCGTCATGGCAGCTATACCTATCATAATGTGCTGTTTATGGGAAAAGATATAGCAACGACAAATTTCGACAAGGCAGAAATCGGCATACAGGTCAGGGATTTATATGATCTTTTGCGTAAAGCGATGGAAAAAAATGCATGGCATCCGGAGCTTGGCCGTTGCCTGATCCAGACGTATGACAGGGAGCGGAGTATGGAAGACAGCGAAAAAACAGTGCTTTATGCCATGCTTCTTTATCCGGAAAAATACTGGAAGCTTGTAAACTTTTACTATAACAGCCGGAAATCCTGGATGTCCTCTAAGAATTTGGAGAAACTGTTAAAGATACGGGGGCAGGAGGAACAGAGAACCCGTTTTCTGAAGGAAGTAAAAGGGATATTGATGTGAACGGATGGCTGTGTTAAAATGTTTGCTGGACAGACAGAGCCTGATGAGGCTTAAGATGATGTACAGATTACGATAAGATTGGTTGAGGCTGCCGTAACCGGTGGCAGAATAATGAGGTTTCCTATGAAAAATAATAAAATCTGGCGCGTCCTGCTATGTCTGGGCGCGTTTTTTATGTGGAGTTCGATGCTGGCGGGATGCGGGCCGGCTCAGGAGCAGCGGACCACGAGAGTGGACCGCAACGGTGGTGCCACGGAGGCACCCGCCAGTACAGAAGGAGTTGTAGTTACCAATGATACGGCGACAAGGCAGCTGACCCTGCGGGATCTGGGCAGTGATATTGAAACGGTCATTGCCTATGATGCCACGGCCACTATGACAGACCGCTACGGTCAGGAGCGGGATGGCAGTGAGATTGAGGTGGGAGAGATCATTGAAGTCAAATATGATCCGTCAAGTGGCAAGCTGCTGGCTACGGATATTCCGGAGGACGTATGGGAGTATCAGGAAGTAGATGATTACAAATTTGACAGTGATGAGAGCAGCCTTTCCTTTGCAGACCGCAAGTACAAATATACGGATCAGACGTTCTTTTCCTCTGACGGAAAGCCTATTGAAATGATGGAGATCAATAAGCAGGATGTCCTGACGGTGCGGGGAACAGGATACAACGTGTATTCCGTGGTGAAAAGCAGGGGACACGGATACATCCGGTTGTCTCATTATAAGGATTTTATCGGTGGCATGATCGAGGTAGGAGACAGTATGATCTTACCGGTTACCAAAAATATGCTGATCACAGTGGGGGAAGGCTCATATAAAGTGATCCTCAGCAAGAATCATTCTGCAGCGGTAAAAAATGTCACAGTGCATAATGACAAGGAGGTTACACTGGATTTCAGTGATTATGAGCCGGCAGACAGCAAGGTCGGTGTGATCACCTTTGATATCAAGCCGGCAGGGGCAGATCTTACGATCAACGGTACAGCCGTTTCCTATAGAAGACCAATTGCCTTGGCGTATGGAGTTTATCAGGTGAAGGTTGCAATGACAGGCTATACGACCTATACCGGCACGCTGGATGTGGAGGAGAAGGCATCCACTGTCAGGATCGATCTGGTGGAGGAAAAGGCAGATACCACAAAAACCACGGCAAAGCCGTCATCCACAAGCAGCAAAACGAGTACGGATGACACCGACAGTACGACCAGGACCAAGAAAATGGACAGTGACCATACCATTACAGTGTCTGCGCCGGAGGGGGCAGAGGTTTATCTGGACAATGTATACAAGGGACTGGCTCCATGCACCTTTACGAAGGTGATCGGTTCCCAGACCATTACCCTGCGAAAGGACGGTTACACCACGAAGAGTTATTCTGTGGATGTGCTGGACGACGATCAGGATGTGAAATTCAGTTTTTCGGATCTGGGTGTTAAGGAGGAAACTGCGGAAACAACTGCAACTCCGGCACCTTAGAGAGGGGTATTATCAAAAGATTTACAAAATGGTCACAATTTCTGGTTGACAATATCCACTTTTGCATACAAAATAATAGATGGAAAATTAGGCATATGCCATCACTGATAGGAGGAAAAAACATGGACTACAAAGACATCTACAAGGAGTGGCTGAGCAATCCTTACTTTGATGAGGATACCAAAAAGGAGCTGCAGGACATCGCAGATAACGACAATGAGATCAAAGAGCGTTTTTACATGGATCTTGAGTTTGGAACCGCTGGTTTGCGTGGAATCATTGGTGCCGGAACCAATCGTATGAATATTTACACGGTTCGTAAGGCAACACAGGGTCTTGCAAATTATATCAACAAAGCGGGCAAGGCATCTCAGGGAGTAGCCATTGCTTTTGATTCCCGTCATATGTCACCGGAGTTTGCAGATGAGGCAGCACTTTGCCTGGCAGCAAACGGCATCAAGGCATATGTATTTGAATCCCTTCGTCCGACACCGGAGCTTTCCTTTGCTGTTAGAGAGCTGGGCTGTGTGGCAGGCATTAATGTAACGGCGAGCCACAATCCGCCGGAGTACAACGGATATAAGGTATACTGGGAGGACGGTGCCCAGATCACACCACCACATGATACCGGTATCATGGATGAGGTTAAGGCAGTAACCGACTGGAATACAGTCAAGACTATGGATAAGGCAGACGCTGTGGCAAAGGATCTCTATGAGAATATTGGCGCAGCAATTGATGATAAATATATTGAAGAGCTGAAAAAGCAGGTTATTCACTGGGACAGCATTAAAGAAGTTGGAAAGGATCTCAAGATCGTCTATACACCGCTTCACGGAACCGGTAACATTCCTGCCAGAAGAGTGCTGAAAGAGATTGGTTTTGAGAACGTATATGTTGTGCCGGAGCAGGAGCTTCCGGACGGAGATTTCCCAACCGTCAGCTATCCAAACCCAGAGGCAGCAGAGGCATTTGAACTGGCTCTCAAGCTTGCCAAGGAGAAGGATGCCGATCTTGTTCTTGCAACAGACCCGGATGCGGATCGTCTCGGTGTATATGTTAAGGATACCAAGAGTGGCGGGTATATTACGCTCACCGGTAATATGTCCGGCTGTCTGCTGGCAGATTATGAGATCTCCCAGAGAAAAGAGACACAGGGACTTCCTGCTGATGGAAAGCTGATCAAGACGATTGTTACCTCTAACCTTGCAGATGCTATTGCAAAGGATTACGGCGTAGATCTGATCGAGGTGCTGACAGGATTTAAGTATATTGGACAGCAGATCCTGAATTTTGAGACGACCGGAAAGGGAACATACCTGTTTGGTTTTGAGGAGAGCTACGGATGCCTGATCGGTACCCATGCCCGTGATAAGGATGCGATCGTGGCAACGATGGCACTTTGCGAGGCAGCAGCATATTACAAGACAAAGAATATGACTCTGTGGGATGCAATGCTGGCATTGTATGAGAGAGTCGGATATTATAAAGATGGTGTTCAGTCAGTGACCATGAAGGGAATCGAAGGTCTTGCTAAGATTCAGGAGATCATGACAACACTCCGCGAGAATCCGCCGAAAGAGTTCTGTGGTCATAAGGTAACATCCTTCCGTGATTATCAGAAGGATATCATTACAGACATTGCAACCGGCGAGACAAAGCCGACAGGACTTCCGAAGTCAAATGTGCTTTACTTCGATATGACAGACAATGTATGGATGTGTGTACGTCCATCCGGTACAGAGCCGAAGGTGAAGTTCTATTACGGTGTAGTAGGCACTTCTCTGGAGGATGCCGATGCTAAGTCTGAGGCAATGGCAAAGGCGGTATCAGAAATGGTTGCCAATATGTAAGTTTTGAACCGGCAGACGATATTTGCAGAAGTGATCGTCTTACAATAGAGTTAAAAAGAGGCTTCCTTATTCTGGGGATTTCCGGAGAGGAAGCCTCTTTTGTATTTCTGTGGGAAAAGATGAGATCAGCCACAATCTGTCTGGAAGGCAAAACATCCGGCAAAATGTTTACGATGCCGTCTGATGCATTTTCCGATAGGTGTTTGGAGTACAGCCATACCGTTGAAGAAACATTTTGGAATAGTAGCTCAAGTGATTAAAACCGCAGGAGGTGGCAATTTGTGTGATGCTGAAGGTGGTATCACTCAAAAGATTGCAGCTGATCTCCATACGATAATCATTGAGAAAGGAGATCGGTGACTGCGACAGGTACTTCTGAAAGATCTTGCAGCACTTGCTGCGGCTGACCATGCCCGCAGAGGCGATATCCTCCAGAGTGATGTGCTCCTGATAATGCTGGTAAATATAGGATACCATCTGCTTCTGTATCTGGATATCAGGATTCTCCTGATTGGAGGTTACATTGTCTTTGATATTACAGTTCTCATAGAGAATGCTCCACATTTCATAAAAATATCCCAGAAGCTGAAACTCGTGGCAGCTTTTGTCCTGCTTCCGGCAAAGACGGATATTCTCAAAAAGCTGTGCAAACACAGCGCCGGAAGGAGAGTTGTTTTCTATGATCACGATATCCGTGGCATAATTTAAGATGGGAAGTACATATCTTCGATACATATAATTGCTTGCCTTTAAAAGCTCCGGATGGATCAGAACCACCATAAACTCACATTCGTGCTGATCATGGTCATATCCATAATGAAGCTGACGGGAATTTATAAAAATCGTATCACCTTTTTTGAAAAGATAATGACGGCCGTTTACGTCATAGTTCATCTCTCCATCAAAGATATACAGAAGTTCCACATCATCATGCCAATGGCAGAGAGCACGCATATCTGTGTAGTTTGACAGTAATCTTTCCTGAACGGCGTAGGAGATTTCAGGAGAGTCATAATGAATGATTTCCGAAGCGTCCTGCATAATTTCTATATCGATCATTTGTAAATATCCTCCACGAAAAAGATACAAAAGTTATAAATATCGTTACAAAACTGATAGCATTGTCCTTTTATTCATTGTAACATATTTTTATGAAAGAAAGAATACATAGTTGCACGAAGAAAAAGGAGGAAATGATTATGGGACGTAAACGTTTCAAAAAGCTTACCGCTTTGACGCTGGCAGTGGCAATGGTATTTACCATGAACGGAATGAGCACATTGTCATCATCAGCAAAGGTCAAAGCAAAGAAGAAGGCAGCACTCAATAAGACTTCTCTTTCCTTAAAAGTAGGACAGACAAAGAAGCTGACCGTTAAGAATAAACCGGCTAAGGCAAAATTAAAATGGTCTACCAGCAATAAGAAGGTTGCAACCGTGAAAAACGGTAAGGTAAAGGCAGTCAAAAAGGGATCTGCAAAGATTACCTGTAAGGTGACCTACAAGAACAAAGGAAAAAAGGTTACGAAGAAACTGACAGCAAAGGTCAAGGTTACTGCAAAGAAGGCAGCAGCAACCGCTACACCGGCAAGTAGTGCAGTAGTATCCGGTGCACCTGCACCATCTACGGCACCATCTACGGCACCATCTACGGCACCATCTGCTGTACCGTCTGCAGCAGCGCCAAGCCAGAAACCGGCAGCAAAGCCGACAGCTACAGCAGAGCCGATGAATGATCCGGCATGGAAGTCTACGCTGGCACCGGCAGTACCGGATGAGAAGACACAGGAGCTGTTAAAGCAGTCCAATGTAGGTGAGGAGCACAAGTCGGCAAACGGTATCACCACAAAGGATAACGGACTGATGAGAAAAGAGCTTTCCTCTCAGGATCTGATGAGTGTTATGGGTCTTGGATGGAATTTGGGCAACCAGATGGAGCAGTCCAACTGCATGGGCAACTGGAAAACAGTTACGGAATGCGAGACAAGTGCAGGTAATCCGGTAGCAACGCAGCAGACATTTGATGGTCTCAAGAGCTACGGTATAAATACTGTGCGTGTTCCTGTAGCCTGGTCAAACTTTGTATCTGATGATGGCACATACACGATCAATGAGGAGCTTTTCAATCGTGTAGAGGAGGTCATCAACTACGCATTAAACGATGAAATGTATGTTATCATCAACATCCACTGGGATGGCGGATGGTGGGGAATGTTTGGTGCAGAGGAGATCGACGCCAAGGAAACACCGATCCGGGATGAAGCATGGAAGAAGTATAAAGCATTCTGGACACAGATTTCAGAGCGTTTTAAAGAGTATTCGGATCATTTGATCTTCGAGGGTGCAAACGAAGAGCTGAGTGGCCGTCTGAATGATGATTATCAGCATCCGGAGAAAGGTCAGGCAAACCAGACCGGTAAGCTTGCAAAGGATGCCAATGATATTTACAAGATGGTAAATGAGATCAACCAGACATTTGTCAACATCGTAAGAGAGAGCGGCGGAAACAACGCATATCGCCACCTTCTGATTCCAGGTACAGGAAATGAGTCCTGCGTAATCGGTGGATATGCAAGCGATACCTATCAGACAGACGGAACCATGGATGATCGTTACAAGATGCCTAAGGATACAGAGGAGAATGGTCATTCTAAGCTCAGCGTATCTGTACATTATTACGATCCTACGGATTATGGTCTTTCTGCAACCTCTACAACTACATGGGGTTACCGTGACAGTTGGGGAACCGAGAAGGATTATGAGTATATGTCAAACATGCTTGGCCGTATGAAGAAATTCACAGATGATGGCTATGCCGTTATCGTTGGCGAGTGTGGATGCGTTAAGGGTTACAAGGACAACGTCATTGATTTCACAAGAGAGCTGTTTACACAGTGTCTGAACAGAGGATACTGTCCGGTACTTTGGGATGAGGGTCATTATTTCGAGAGAGAAAAGGGCTACTTTGCATATGGCGATGTTGGACAGCTTTTTGCAGAAATGACCGGATCTACACCAAAGATTCCGGATGGCGTTAAACTGATCAATACAGGCATTTCCGTTGTGCCAACAGTGGCAAATCCAAACCCTAAGGTAGTTTATACCTGGACCGGTGAATTTATGAGACATACCGGTGATGGCGAGATTCCGGGAAAGATTTATGCAGAGAGAGGCGATCTCTTTGATATGACATATCACGGCATTGGTTATACCACAAGTATTACGGATAGTAACGGCAATCCGACGGATGCACTGCAGGCACTGATTAACGAGGAATTCTGGAATATTCATCTGACTACAGACTGGAGCCAGATCGAGGAGCCTTGTATCCGCGTATATCCAATGGATAATGAGGTAAGTAAGAGTGCCGATCTTCAGATTGGTTATATGAAGAAGGAGAATGGAAGAATCAGCTTTGATGTAGACTATGACCAGAAGACAGGTCAGATGTGGGTTGGTAAATATGTGAAGCTGGATGCAGATGCCCTGAAAGGAAAGTATCATTGGCTTTGGGTTACAACCAACACATATACCGGATGCTCTTTTGTAAAGATTGAGATCTGTGATGGTGCATATAATGCAGACGGAAGCAGATATGGCAACTAATTAGTGTTTCTTCCTTAAACAAGATGATATAAATTTGCAATGGGTAAGGCAGGGTTTCCTTTTTTGGAACTCTGTCTTATTCATTGACGAATTTCTATCAATCAATTATAATAGTAACACAAGCTTTTTTAGAAACCTTCTATGCAAATTGTGTAGGAGGTTTTCGTTATTTGAGTGTATTTTCGTACTGCGAAATGTGCCGGCACGGCAGGAATATGGCGCTCAGGCCGGACAGGGGGTACAGGTATCGCAAATGTTTCAAATCTGCGATATCTGCACATATAATGATTGGAGGAGACTATGCAGGAGAAGTTAGATCAGTGGATCAATTGGGTGGAATATGATGAATTGCGGGAGGGCAGGCATAACGCCCCTCACAATATTCTTGGATTACATGATTTTGGAAAGGGACAGATTTTTACCGTGTATCGTCCGGAGGCAAAGGCGGTTACGGTGACAGATATGCGTGGAAACCATCCGACCGAGCTGGAGGAGGTAGAGCCGGGCAGCGGTTTCTTTGGAAAGTATGTAGAGACACGCAAAAAATTAAAGGCACCGTATCTTCTGAATATTAAATACGGTGAGGATGACGTGGTAGTGACAGCAGATCCGTACTGCTTTGCACCACAGATTTCCAGCCTGGATCTTTATCTTTTTGCAGAGGGAAAGCATTATCAGATCTTTGATAAGCTGGGAGCGCATCCGATGGAGATCAATGGCGTCAAGGGTACTTACTTCGCGGTATGGGCACCTCACGCCAGAGCTGTGAGTGTTGTGGGTAATTTCAACATGTGGGATGGCAGGCTTCATCCGATGCGTACGCTGGAGGTATCCGGGGTATATGAGCTGTTTATTCCGGGAGTAGAGCCGTGGGCTGTTTACAAGTACCAGATCCTGACCCGTACCGATGAGATTTTGATGAAAGCCGATCCTTATGCAAATTGTGCAGAGCTTCGTCCGAACAATGCTTCCGTGGTAGCAGATCTCAGAGGCTTCCGTTGGACCGACCGGAAATGGATGACCAGCCGCCGGAAGGAAACAAGAGACAGCCGCCGCAAGGAGCCTATGGCGATCTACGAAGTGCATCCGGGTTCCTGGCGCAAAAAGGACGATGGTACAGAGGATGGTTTTTATAATTACAGAGAGCTTGCAGTAGAACTGGCTGCTTATGTGAAGGAGATGGGATATACCCATGTCGAGCTGATGGGGATCGCAGAGCATCCGTTTGACGGTTCATGGGGATATCAGGTGACCGGATATTATGCACCGACACGCCGGTACGGATCCCCGGAGGATTTCATGTATTTTGTGGATTATATGCACAACCAGGGAATCAGTGTCATCCTTGACTGGGTGCCGGCACATTTTCCGCGGGATGCACATGGTCTCGCAAAGTTTGATGGCCAGGCACTTTACGAGCATCCGGACAAACGCCGTGGAGAGCATCCACACTGGGGCACCCTGATCTTCAATTACAAGAAAAAAGAAGTAGAAAATTTCCTTTTGGCCAATGGTCTGTTCTGGCTGAAGAAGTTCCATGTCGATGGTCTTCGTGTGGATGCGGTAGCTTCCATGCTTTATTTGGATTACGGCAAGAATGATGGGGAGTGGCTGCCAAATGAAAAGGGCGGCAATGAGAACTTTGATGCGATCCATCTGTTCCAGCATATGAATCAGGTATTTGAGAAGGAAGAACCGGGAACATTGGTCATTGCGGAGGAGTCTACCGCATGGGCCGGTGTGACTTCGCCGGCACAGATGGGCGGCTTAGGCTTCCTGTTCAAATGGAATATGGGCTGGATGAATGACTTTCTGGAGTATATGCATATGGATCCGTTGTTCCGTGGACCAAATCACGGACGGCTGACCTTTAGTCTGCAGTATGCATACAGTGAAAATTTTATTCAGGTGCTTTCTCATGATGAGGTAGTCCATGGCAAGGGCTCGATGATCAATAAGATGCCGGGAGAGCTGGATGCGAAGTTTGCAAACCTGCGAACTGCATATGGCTTTATGTATGGTCATCCGGGCAAGAAGCTTTTGTTTATGGGACAGGAGTTTGCACAGTTCCGTGAGTGGAGCGAGGCGAGAAGTCTTGACTGGAATCTGCTGGGTGAGGAAAGAAATCATCAGATGCAGGATTATGTCAAGGCATTAAATAAATTATATCAGGAGTACGATGCTCTTTATACCAATGATTGTGATCCGATCGGTTTTGAATGGATCAGTTGTGAAAATGCAGATATGAGCGTAGTAACCTTTGTACGTCGTGGAGCAACGGCCAAAAAGCAGCTTCTGTTCCTGTGTAACTTTACTCCGGTTACAAGAGAAGATATGCTGTTTGGTGTTCCTTGTCCGGGAACCTATAAAGAAATCTTATCTTCCGATGAAGAGCGGTTTGGTGGAACCGGTATTGTAAATCCAAAGGTACTTACGGCAAAGCAGGAGTCTTGCGATGGCAGGGAATATTCAATCCGGATGACATTGCCGCCACTTTCTGTAACTGTGTATGAGTATGACTATAAAGAGAAATAATCAGACAGGGATGAATTTATAGCCGGGAACAGGGAAGTGTTCCCGGCTATATAACATAGCGGAGTACAACGGGAATGAATCATTTATTTGTTGATATAGCTTCCGGACACATATCCCGTGATGACAGTGTTTTTCTTGGTGGAGAAAGCAACCCGGTACCAGGTTGCTTTTTTAACCCGTTTTGTTCCCAGCAGAGGAAGTGCTGTATTTTTCGGAATACTGGTGAGCAGCCTGCCGGAGGTGCCGGCCGTTTTACGAAGATTCAATTTTGCCGTAGTGATTCCCTGCGTATAATAGGTCAGACCGGATCTGGTACGGCTGTAACCGTCATAAACCTTAGAAGAAACGTAATAACGGAAATGATGGAACTTGTTGCCGTTCTTGCGGTATGTCACTCCCACATATTCCAGAGGCATGCCTTTTTTCACAGTCATCAGTTTTGTAGATGACTTCAGCGGCTTTTTGTAAAGTACAAAGTTTTTCTTTGTAATACCGGACTGGCAGGATGCCTTTGTGGCGGCAGTGATCAGTGCGTACTCAGAGTAAACGGTTTTGTCGGAATTCTTATGAAAAGCACGGACTTTGTAGTAATATTCATGATTCTTGGAAAGACCGCTGTTCGTCCAGGAGGTAGTATCGCCATCTGCAAGCTGCTTTACTTTTTTGTAGGAACCGTTATAGCTGTCCTTACGGTAGATCTGATAGCCGTCGGCGTCCTCGACGTCATCCCAGGAGAGAACCAGTTTCTTGGAGTGGGATTTGGCAGAGAGGTTTTCTACATCGTCCAGACTGTCAATATCATCCGGTGTCGGTGTTGCCGTAGCGATCGCACCCTGTGTAGTTCCGTGGGAAAAAACAGGAGAAGATGGACTTCCGAGAGTATACCAGTAATTCATGTCCACCTTTGTAGAGATTCCATTAACGGAACCGCTGCTGGAGTACTGCCAC
>ULRH01029061.1_pt1 | contig 13960 bp, 33 predicted proteins | sample 1955271 | NCBI WGS metagenome assembly ULRH01 (sample SAMEA4835677, study PRJEB28245) | human gut metagenome | biome: gut microbiome; material: fecal sample | place: Denmark | collected 2008 | reverse complement strand
CCATTGCAGTAATCTTTTTCTCATCATCTGAGCGTGCATATGATACTGTCATGCTGAAATTCTTGTGACCCATCAATTCCATTACTGTACGTGGGTCAACGTTTGCAGTCACTAGCTTGGTCGAGAATCTGTGACGCAGCATATACAGATGGAAGTCAATGCCTAGACGCTTTGTAACAGTGTTCAGGTGTTGGCTTATTTTTTTGGTTGTAAGAAGGTTCCCTTGATAGTCTGTAAACAAGAAATGTTCTCCTCGTGACATTTCCAAGAGACTCGCTATTGTCAGATGGCAGTTCGTTGTCATTGGAACGTCTCTCACACTTGATTCTGTTTTTGTTTTCCCAAGTGTGTACTCCTCGGTGTTGGAACTTCTTATTGAACGTCTTACTTTTATTACTCCATGTGTCAAGTAAATGTTTTCTCTTTGGAGTGCTGAAACCTCGGAAGGTCTTAATCCAGTCTCCATCATAAGAATCATGAAGTGAGCTATGACTTTGTTGTTGTAGGAATCGGATTCATTTCTTCCCGTTGTAAGGAAGTAGTCTATTATCTTCTTTACATCTTCGTCTGAGACAGACTGGTTTCGCTTGTCTACTGCAAGCTGAGACTCTGGAATCACAACTTGGTCCATTGGATTGACTGTGATTAGCCCTAGCAGTCTAGCAGTCTTGATAATCTTCTTCCATACAGTAGCTACTCTGTTGATACAGTTGTCTGAGCAGTCATATATCATGTTGTTTAAGCATGACTGTATGTCTAGTGCAGTAATCTCACAGATATCACATTTTCCATAATAAGGCTGAATGTGCTTCTTGTAATAGCTTCGGATTTGGCTCTGATTCCCAAGTGTTACCTTATTAATCCTTATATGGTCCTCGATGATTGTATCAAGGTTTCTCTTTGTTCCAGTTGGGAGTCCGTGCAGAAGCAATTCGGCTCTCTTTAGGTCTCGCCACTCGCACGCTGCATCTAGACAAGCTGATGGAGTAGGGTAGTCAGAAACACTGAATGTCTTAGTAATCTGTCGGTTGGTATTGTTTGCTTTGTAGGTAAATTTGACCGTGATATAAGTATGGTTATTCTTTTCGGTCACAACTATGTATTTTTCTTTGCGTAATTTCATTTTATTGTCCTCTAATCATTTTTAAGCATTTCTTTGATAGCCCGTTGAATATGCGGTGGTGCTCGATAATAAGCCTTTAGCAGTTCCATATCTTCCAGCGTAATTTCTTCCTTATCTACTTGACCAAATAATAGATAAGAAACTGAAACGTCTAATGCATCTGCAATCAGTGGAACCATACTCGCTTTTATTCCTCGCTCACCTTTTTCAATTTTTGAAACTGTCGCACGATTCGTGTAGCCTAATCTTTTAGCTAAGTCGTCTTGCGTCCATCCTTTTCTTGTTCTTAAATATTTGACTCTTGCCCCAAAATCTTGCTCTATATTCATATTCACACCTCCTTTCTTTGTGAGACCATTATAGCGGAAAATCAACAATTTGTGCAAAAAAAATAAAAAAATAATTGACTGAATGTTGGCAAAGTGGTATTGTTTTCTTGCCAACAAAGAGTCAACTTTGTGTGACAAGAAAGGAGACGGATAGTATGAATGAAGAGAAAAAACTTTTGCTCTATCATTTGGATAATAGGGCTTTAAAAGCATCTATTATCAGAAATGGAATGACCCAAGAGCAACTAGCTGAAATGATTGGATTGACACCAAACAGTATTTCTAGAAAGATTAACGGAAAGAATGAGTTCACTCTCGGAGAAGCACAAAAGATTAAAGAAGCATTGTCACTGAGCAGTGAAGAAGTGTCGTCCATTTTTTTTGCAAAGCGAGTAGACAATTAGTAGGCAGAAAGGAGTAAACAATGCTCACATGGAGTACAAGCGATTTAGCTAGAGAACTACACACAGACAGAAACAAAATCGACAATCTTAGAAATGCTGGACTTTTACACGCTATCAAGATTGGAAAAGGATTTGTGTTTCCAGAAGAAGAAGTAAAGAGATTCCTTAGAGAAATGTTGGATAAGGATATCTCAAATCAAGAATCAATTGATGAAGTCAGAGAAGAAATGGAGAAGGTATTGAAATGATTAAGGTAGACAAAAGAGAAGTCACAATAGATGGAAAATCAGACAAGTTGGTAAAAGAACTCTGCTATGCCGTCATTGCACTGAGATACAAAACATTAGATGAAGGCATCAACATGGGATTTGATAGAGAAGAAATAGACAGTGAATTTAAGATGCTTTTGCTTGGCGGTATTGCCAATTCATTATCCGATGATGAAGATGGCTTCGTTTCATCCGAGAATGTTGCACAGAAACTATTTGAAATCACTGAAAGAGCATTTGCAAAGTGCAAGAAAGGAATGAACTGATGGCAGAGACAATGAACATCTATCAGAAGATGCAAGTAGTCAAATGTGAACTGCAAAAGAGTGTTGATTCAAAAAGTGGAAAGAATAATTTTGCTAAATTCTCCTACTTGCAGTTAACGGATTTTTTGCCAAAGCTGAACGAACTGAATACAAAATACGGACTGTTTACACAGTTTCAAATCATCACATCATACAATCCCGACGGAGTGAAGATTGAAAAGGCAGTATTAAAAATCGTTGATACAGATGATACATCTAAAGGCTTGGTTTATGAGAGTGAAACTGCTGATGCAATTGTCAAAGGTGCAACTGCAATTCAGAATCTCGGCTCACTTCATACATACATGAGACGTTATCTATACGTAGAAGCCTATGACCTCGCAGTAGAGGACGACTTGGATAAAAGAAGTGGAATGAAGCAAGGCGAAGAAGGTTCCCTAGTGGCTGACAATGGCAAGCGATTAGCTTCCAAGGCACAGGTCGCAATTCTCAAGAAAGGCGATGCAGAACGTGTCGCTAACATGATGGCATTCTACAAGGTGCAGAGACTGGAAGATTTGACAGTCACACAAGCATCACAAGCAATTGAGCAGTTGAAGAAACCAGTCAAGACAGAGGAAGAATCATGCTAGACATTACAACAAAAGACAATGAAATTGTGCTCGGAGAAAAGGCACAGAAAGCAGTCCAGGAATTAAGAAACCTACAGTTGCAGATTGCAGAAGCAAAGCAGATTGAAGGGGAAATGAAAGAAGCACTTCTGAAAGCCATGGAAGAACATGGAATCAAGAAATTCTCTAATGATGTAGTCACATTCACTTATGTTCCCGAAAGCAAGAGAGTCGTAGCAGACACTAAGAAGATGAAGGAAGACAACATCTTTGATGACTATTGCAAGTCGTCAACAGTCAAAGCGTCTGTACGCATCACATACAATGATTGAATTTATAGAAGAAACTCACACTTATCTTGTGGATGGAGTGATTACACCGAGTGTGACCACTCTAATCCATGAGATATGGATGCCGAGCATGTACAAAGGTATCAAATCAGACACACTGAAACGTGCGGCGAGCTATGGAACCAAGGTACATGAAATGATTGAGAAGTGGAACAAAGGCGAAGAGACAGACGTAGACAGAAAGTCATTTGAAGGACTTGCCCTGAGAAGATATCAGAGCCTTGCAGAAGAGCACGTAATAAGGGCAGAAATGCAAGAAATTCCAGTTGCCTATGTAAGAGATGGCAAAGCACTTTATGCGGGCAAATTCGACTTCTATGGGCTTGTAGATGGCAAGAAAACACTGATGGACTACAAGACTACATCTAAATACTATCCAAAGTATTTAAGTTTGCAGTTGACACTGTACAAGATGGCACTTGAGCAGACATATGACGTAAAGGTTGAAAGCCTAGCGTGCATGTTTCTACCGAAGAAATCATACGGAAATCTGTTTGAAGTAGATGAACTCAATGGAGAACAGTTGATAAAGGACATTATTACATATGGCACAAAGCATAATGCAGAAGTATGAGAATGGTCAAATCGTTAAGAAATGCTACCTAACGGGAAGAACAGATAACCTAGATAAACACCATATATTCTTAAATGCTTTTAGAAACAAAAGTGAAGAATGGGGTTGCTGGTGCTTGCTTAATCATGAAGTGCATATGAGATTGCACCAAACAAAAGAAGGACAAGCAGTATTGAGAGTGCTTAAACAACAAGCTCAAGAACAGTTCGAAAGACGTTACGGGCATGAGAAATTTATGGAGGTTTTTAAACGAAACTACCTATGAACTTAGATGGAATCGACTTGATGAATCGTGGGGAAGAACTCACAGAAGAGCTTAACAACACGATTGACAATTATGAACAAGCGGGAATCAAACTCGCTGAACTGGATAGAGACTACAAGGTACTCTATCGAAAGAAAGCATTAGTAGAAATGGCTAGTGGAATGAAGATTACTTTCATCAGTCAGTTTCTAGTAGGAGACGAAGAAATTGCGGAAAAGAGATTTAAGAGGGACTGTGCGGAAACGAAATACAGAACGCTCGGCGAAAAAATCAACGCACTCAAACTACAGTTGCGACTTAATGACTCTGCAACAGTACGAGAGTGGTCTCGATACGATAGTGATTAGCGGGCGATTGGTAAGTCTGAATGAATATATTTCTGCTGAACGTGGAAATATGTATCATGCAGCATCGCTAAAGCGACAGTTAGAAGAAAAGACAATTGCAAGTGCAATCATGGCTTGTGACATGGGTAAACTGCACAAGCACACAAATCCGTGTGAACTGTGGGTAACGTTTGTAGAAGCAAACCACAGAAGAGATTTAGACAATATCAGTTTCTGCGTGAAGGGAATCCAAGACGGACTTGTGAAGTGTGGTGTGTTTCCCGATGATTCAACGAAATACATCAACCTACTGCACTATACAGTTGCCTTTGATAAAGAGAATCCAAGAGTGGAAGTAACAATCAGGGAGAACAGAAAATGAATAAATTAATTATCAGTGGTTATTTAGGAAATGACCCAAAAATCTATGTAACACAGAGTGGCAAGAAGCAAGCAAAAGTAAGTCTGTCTGTAAAGATTGGCAAGGACTGGAAGTTTGTACCACTCACTGCATGGGACAGAGAGAATGGTGGAAATGCATCATTTGCAGAGCAGTATCTTCACAAGAAGGACTATGTGATTATCGAAGCACATGTAGATGCATATGAGACTACAGACGAAAGTGGAAGAAAGAAAAACAACATTGGTTTAGTTGTAGACCACTTTGAAATGACTGGAAATGTAACAAAGGCACAAGCACCTCAGCAGACATATACAAGAGCTGAAGTTGCAAGCTCAGTACCTACAGATATCACAGAAGACGATTTGCCATTTTAAAGCCGATTTAGGGGGTATTTCTATTCAAATGGTTAATTGTTCATCTGATATGTGAATACCCCCTAAAACGAGCTAAAAAGTGGGTATAAATGGATATTATGAAGAAAGTTACTCAGAAAGATGAAGTATTGCAGTATTTGCAGTGTCATGAATACATCACAAGCATGATTGCATTCAATAAATTCAGAATCACGAGATTATCAGCAGTCGTATTTGACTTGAGAAAACAAGGTCATGACATTCGCATGGAAATGAAGAAAGGAAAGAACTCCTATTACGGAGTGTATAGCTTACATGATTAAACAGTATTCAATTAAAGCAGTTAACAGCAATCAAAGAATTTATATCAGCCAGGAAAAAGATGTACTCAATCTTAATATCTTGGAATACAAAGGAATGAGAATCGTAAACAATCGCAGTGTGTCAGTCAGCAGAAAAGAATTGCTAGATGTGCTCATTGCACTCACGGAGAAACAGTCATGACTAGAGAAGAAACAATTGATTTGTTCCGTTGCAGATTGCAGAAAAACCTGTCAAGAATGATTTCATACACACTGGACTCTGTAGACAATTTCGAAGTTCTCGATGACAAGTTCTTTAGAGAATATGAAAGCAATCTGTTAGATGATTTCGAAGATGTTCTTTCGGAGTTCCAATAATGTCAGATAGCAAAAAATATTATTGGATAAAGCTGAAAACAGATTTCTTTGACCAAGACACAATAGATTTCTTAATGGGACAAGAAAATGGAGCAGAATATGTAGTCATTTATCAAATGCTTATGCTAAAAACTGCTCAACAAGGTGGATATCTTGGAACAAAAATGGCAGAAGTGATGGTTCCTTATGATATTAAGAAAATCGTCAGAGACACAAAGTATTTTGATTGTGACACTGTAACTATTGCATTAGAACTATTCAAAAAATTAGGGCTAGTGTATGAAGAAAGCAATCATATTTTGAAACTAGCTGGTGCAGAACAACTTGTTGGAAGTGAAAGCAAGTGGGCTGAGAAAAAAAGAATCTACAGAGACAGTCAAAGGACAATTCAAGGACAAATTGGGGACAATGTCCGACAAGAGATAGATATAGATAAAGAGATAGAGAAAGAGAAAGATATAGAGATAGATATAGATAAAGAGATAGAGAAAGAGAAAGATATAGAGATAGATATAGATAAAGAGATAGAGAAAGAGAAAGATATAGAGATAGATATAGATACAGATAAAAAGAAGAAAAAGAAGTCAGCTAAAGCAGACTTGAATGGAATGATTGATTCTTTCACTGAAAATGAAGAATTAAGAGAAGCATTAAAAGCATTTCTAGACATGCGTAAGTCTATCAAGAAACCAATTCAAACAGAATATGCGTTTAAACTTGCGTTAAACAAGCTGAAACAACTATCTGACATTGATTCTGTAAGAATTGATATAGTTAATCAGAGTGTTGAACACAACTGGCAGACATTCTATGCATTACAGAATAATTACAGAACAAATGAGGTAGAAATGCCCGAATACATGAAGAAACAAGAGAAAGGAGATATTGTCTCAACACCAGTTAATGAGGAAACATTAGCTAAAGCATTAGAACTACAGAGACAATTTAAAGGAAAATAACATGGAACAGCTAACCATATTTGATGAAATGAAAGAAGCTGTTTTAAAAACTATGAAAGAAAGATGGAAAAGTTAGAAAGCAAAGAAGAATTGAGTGAATGGTGCGTATCAAACAATCCTAAGATTCTTAAAAAGAACAAGGACGTTAAAGAACTGATGTCTGACTTGTGTGAAAGAGAAGAGTTCTACAAGAGAAAGATGGCAGAGTGCGAAGAAAGAGCAAAGAGAAGCATCAAGATATATCAAGGCAAGATAAACAGAATACACAAGGTTATGCAGAGACTGACGGAAGAAGAATAGCAGAAGGAGAAGAACAATGAACTATTGGAAACAATTTGCAGAAATGCTTGGGTTAGAACTAGGGGAAAAATTCGAACTGACATATGATGATGGCACAATAAATGAAGATACGTACAAAATCGAAGAAGATGGGTTTTATTACAAAAACAAACAAAGCGAAGATTGGCTTGCTGAACCATCAACAACAGTTAATAAACTTATAAATGGCTATTGCAAAGTAGTACATAAACCATGGAAACCTAAATATGGAGAACAATATTGGAGTTATAGTACCAAAATCAACGGAGCTTGTTGCAATACGTTTTGGGAACTTATTAAGGACTATGCTATGTGGAAGAGTGGGAATTGTTTTCGTACAGAAGAAGAAGCTAAAACCAAAGGCAAGGAAATTATGGAGAAACTTGTAAAGGAGTACGAAGAAGCATGAACAAAAAATATTTATTACCATTGTTAGCACTGTTTCTGTGTGGGTGCATCGGAAATAAGCAGATTGTAGATACGACATACACGTATAAGAAAGCAATCGTGAAAATGCCTGACGGAGAAGCAAAAGAAATAGAACTTAGCAGTTGGGCTGATTACGAAAACAGTGATGCAATTTCAATTATCGGGAAAAATGGAGAAAATATTTACACGCATCTAAACAATGTTGTGTTGATTGGAGAATAGCAATGGAGAATCAAATGAATAATAGAGTATACGTTAGAAGAAAGGAGATAAATAGCTTATCCTAGTGAACCTAGGTTGAATCAAGAATGATTAAGTGATTCACAAAATCGTTTGTAGTTGCGTGAAACGTGAAAGTAAATACGGAGTAGCTTGGGAAGTTTAAACGGTTACCATTGGTAGCGATTAGCTAACGAATGGTGCTATGAAACACATTGTAAGTGTTAGTGGTGGGGTAGGAAGTTACTTCACACTTAAAAGAGTTTTAGAAAAGAACAACAAAGAAGATGTAATTGCAGTGTTTATGGATACACTTGCAGAAGACGGAGACTTGTACAGATTCTTGGACGATATAGAAAGAAAACTAGATATAAAGATAATTCGATTGTGTGTAGGCAAAACACCTATAGAACTTGCATTTGAAAAAAAGTATCTATGGAACAGTAGAGTTGCACAATGTTCTATCAAGCTGAAATCAAAGCCATTCAGAGAATGGTTGAACTCAACATACAAGCCTGGCGAATGCATTCTGTATCTTGGAATCGACTGGACTGAGACACATAGAAAAGATGCAATCATACGAAACTACAAGCCATATGAAGTTAAGTTCCCTATGTGCGAAAAACCATATCTAGACAAGAATGAGATGGTTGAACTTCTTAAACAAGAAGGTATAGAAATTCCGAGACTGTACAAACTTGGATTCACACATAACAACTGCAAAGGGTGCTGTGTTAAAGCAGGAATAGGACAATACAGAAACCTTTTGCTGAAAGACCGTATTACATATCTGGAAATGGAAAACAAGGAAGAGGCTTTCAGACAGAAATATGGTAAAGATGTTTCAATTCTTAAGAGAAAAGGAAAACCATTTACGCTTCACGAACTGCGAATGATTGTAGAAGCAGAAGGTCAACAGTTAAATCTGTTCGATTATCAGCCTTTAACAGAAGATGAATGTAATGAAATTGGCGGTTGCAGCTGCTTTATAGGCGATGAGAAAGAAGATATAGAAGAAATGGAGAATATCAATGGAGAATCAAATGAACAAATATGAAGAAGCGTTGAACTGGCTAACAATGCGATGCATGGAGCCTAACGAATATTACGATGGACTTGTTTATGACCAAGTTCCAGACTTTGAAATAGAAGCTAATATAGAGCCTTTAAGAAAGCTGATTGAAAAGACAAAACCGAAACCAGTTAAGAAGAACATGGGGAAGTTAAAAGACGGAACACCATATGTGAAAACATATGCGTGCCCGTCATGCAGAAATGAAGTACTAATTAATCAAAAATATTGTGATAGATGTGGTCAAAGATTAGATTGGAGCAAAGAAGAAAATTTATGACATATGGAGATGCGATTGTAGAGATTGCTACGAAACTTTGTGAAGAAAACAGAAAAGAGCTAGAAGCTAATATCGAGACTTTAAGAGAACTGATTGAAAAAGCCACTCCAAAAAAGCCTATAGAAGTACATGAAGAGTGGAACAAATTTTATTATGTTTGCCCAACATGTGGAAAATTGAATTCTAAGTTATACAACATAAATTATTGTGACTACTGCGGACAGAAATTTTACTGTAGTGAAGATGAAGATTATCAAGAAGGAGAAAAAGAGGAAAACTAGACTTATGTTAAACATTGAAAAGTATAAGAATATTGTATTAGAAAACTTAGATGCATGTAGTATTGATGAACGATTGCCTAGAAAGTTTATTAAAGGATACTGTGGAGGATTTAATTGTGAAGGATGTGGAGAACGTGTTCTTAAATGGCTACTTGAAGAAGCAAAAGAACCAGTACTGGATGATGTAGAAAAAGAATATTTGAGTGCTGTTATAAAGCCTTTTAGAAAAATGATAGCGTATATTGTAAAAGCTCAAGATTTCGATGATGGAAAACAATGTATTAGAATTATACTTCAAAATGGTGATGGAATGCATTTTCCATATCTCGATGATGATGCAATGTATAAAGGTATGGAAGTTAATAAGGAATACAGTTTAGAGGAGCTAGGCTTATGAATCAAATTAGAGACGAAATTGCGTTTGAAATAGTAAGAAATTACGTAAAGGAAAAATATAACTTAGAAAAGGCTTGTGAAGATGCAGAACCATATATCGTATGGAAGTGCAAGACATTACAGAACTGGAAATACCTCATGAGTACAGACCTGCATGATGGAATGTATTACGAACTTACTTACAATGGCGACAAAGACGAATGGTACTTAGATGCATACAAAAAGCAAGAAAACAGATGCATCAAAGGTACAAAAAACGAGGATAAATTCAAATCGCTGGCAATTGCAGAATCAAAAGTGGAAGAATGATTGACTGCATAAAGAAGCATGATAATTTTAGATTTTTTAGGGATAGAAATGTATGTTTTATGGAAATTAGTAAGAGTGATAATGGCAAGCCTACTTTTTCTGTCTGTCCTAACAATCACATTTGCCATTATTGGAATAATCGCTACAAGGAGAAAATAGACAATGGAAATTTCGGTTTGTTACATAGATGAAAAACTAGCCATGGAAGCTGCACTGAAAGAGGATGCAAAGCTGCCTAATGCAATCAAGAAATGCAATGCTATATGTATCAGTCTGTGCGAAGATAAGTGCTTGATTGCTTTCAAGACCGACAAGGAAATGTATAAAGCCATCAGATACATCAATCATGTATACGGAAAAGGCACATGTAAAGAATACGGCGAAAGATGTATTATCAGAAACGGATTCTTAGTGAGGGGAGTTCCAAGTGAAGCGTGATTTGAAAATTACTGGAGACCCTTGGGAATCACTTGCCATGAATGCCATCTATCAAGCAGTAGACGACTACAGTCATGCGTGCGTAGCTTTCATAGATGCGTTGGACTATGACAATGGATTAAGTGAAGAAATGCGAAACAGAGTGCTTGATTCAAGCAAGCAGACAATTGTTGAATGTGTAGATTTCTTTAGAAGCTCGGTAATCTGTGACGTATTGATTCCAGATTCCAGAGCATTCATTGAAAAGATGGACGAATACATAGATGAAGGGAAAACTTTTGACAGAAACTCGATGAAATGGAGATAGAGCCATCTAGCCTTGCGTATACGCTTTAAAAATACTGAAAATGATATAATTATTGGAAAGTAGAAAAAGCGTCTAAAAAGGGCTAGAAAGGCGGTTAAAATGAACTCAGAAGATTCTAAAAAAGTAAAGTGGTTCAAGAAAGAATTTGAAAGCTATCTGTCACAGTCTCCAATCAGAAAGCAGATAGAAACAAAAATAGAACTACTGAAAAGTAAGTTTGACTTGCACTCTAGTCAATGGGGAAGTGTACATTACAACGGTCTAGATAATGACTGTAAACTTGCTGAGTATGTAGCAAAGAAGGAAGAACTGGAAAAAGAACTGGAAGTACTTAACTACCAGTCCGAAAGAGTTCATAGAATTTTAGATAATTTGAAGCCTTGGGAACGCAAGGACTTGGAAAAAATCTTTCTCGGAAGAAAGAAATATTCCGACTTGGCTAAAGAACTCGGATTTTCTGAAACCAAGGTAAAAGGAATGTTTGACCTTGCAATTCTGCAAGCAGTCAAGAAGTATGAAGATTCTATTTAAGTAGGCAAGTAATACTTAAATAGAAAAAGGACCCTCTAGGTGTAGGGTCCTTTCTTTTTGCACTACAAATCTTTGTTACGGAAGATTTCGGGGTGTTTCCTTGCATACATAGTAAGTTTCTCAACAAACCATGCATGTTTATCTTCAATAGAATCCCACACGAAATTGAGTGGGTCGTCCTTACGGAGATAAATAGGAATCTGTCTCAATGTTTTACTGTAGTGCTGAGTTTTCTTTCTAGTTTTTACCGAATTTGAATGTTCCTTTGTCATATGCGTCTAAACACTGTCTGAGAAATTCTATCTTGTTAGGAATCCTCTGATATATTTTAATATATTTCTCATCTTCATGTGTACGCAGTCTAAAGGAAATACAACGAGTACGTTGGTTTCTGTACTTACGATTGTATTCTTCCTTGTTGGTCATCCATCTAGATTTCTTCTTGGGTTCTCCAAGAATCTCGATTTCATCACTCATTCTTGTGTTCTTCCTCATATTTTTCTAAGCAGTCAATAATAAACTGTTTTTTGTATGGAATTGAATCCCAAATTTTTGGATATTTAGAATCCCTTCTTACGTCAAATGTAACTTTAACACGGTTTGCACGGTTATAGTCTCTTTGATATTTTCTGTCATCTTCTTTGTTCTTTCTCATAATCGTCTAAACACTTTCTAAAAAATTCAGCTTTGTTTGGAATTGACCTGAACACTTCAATGTAGTGGCTTTCAGTTTCAGCATTAAAAGATACAGAAAGTTTCATACGTCTCTCTTTAATCTTGTCTTTATTTTCTTTTTGCCAATTTTTGATGTACTCAAGACGTTCCTCTGAAGTTATTGCCATATTTAATACCTCTCTACTACTGTATTCTAACATGGTTATCGAACAATTTGTCAATTTCATCAAAGCATTGTTTGATTAAACGGAAACGATTAGTGCCTTTATAGTAAAAGGGTGGGTTAGTTAAAACTCTAATAGCAGTCATGACTTTCAATTTACGCCTGACTCTCTTTTTGCTTCTTTCATACTGTTCTTCTGTAATCATTCTTCCTCCAATTCTTTCTTTAAGTTAAAAATCTGCATATACAAGTATCCGTACATGTTCTTGATAGCTTGAGCATCATTAAGTAATGTCCTCAAGTCTGTTGGTGCTCCACTTTTCCCGTGGGTCTCATACCACATTGTTGCATGTTCATCTACATCAAAGTATTTGAAATTTGCCATTACTTCTTCAAAGATATCATCAAAAGTGTAATTTTCTTTATACACTTCAAAGCCAATATCTTCCCCACATGGCGAATGTGCTTCAAAGTTTACATAATCTTTGTAAAAAGTTGTTACAAAATCGGCACTTATTGCTGCATCATATATTCTATCTTCTAAAAATTCATTCATAAATAGCTTCTCCTTTCTCATCATCTACATATAAGATTTCTAATGCATCTGCTCCTACTTGGTCACAAACCAAATCAACAATTTCATCATCTGTTTTACAGTTCTCTGTATCGACTGTAACGTACTTTTCTGTACTGTATACTACTCTAAATGTCTGTTTCATACTTATTCCTCATAATTGAATATAGAACTCTGACTCTGTGCCCTCTGTATAATCAGCCAAATAATCATCTGTATCACTATTGATGATGTATTTTATATCCTCAGCATAGTTGCAAAGTTGTTCTCGAACCTTTCTCTCAATATCTTCTTTGCTCATTGTACTGTCAACATCTACTTCAATGCATTGTGTACCACTAAACTTCACTAGATATTGTTGCTTACCTTCTTCAATATCAATGAATGCTTCTAAATCTTCCTTGACATAGATTGGAGTAAGATTGCATGTAGTACCACTCACATAGAACCAATACTTTACAGTAGGATTGTTATTTAAAGTGTTTAGCAAATGCAATGCAATAGAAAGATTGTCAATTTGAATCTGTTGGATTGCAGATGCTTTCAATGTATCTCTGTCAGTAAAACAGTCTGATTGTTTACAACAGTACTCCCATGCTTCATCAAAACTCATTTCATTAAATTCTTTTCTTGTAATCATAATTTTCTCCTATCTCAGTTTCCATTCTCCGACTTTGTTACCATTTACATCGAAACAGTTTCCTTCTTTTGTGCCATTCTCTAGCTTTTCAATAATCTCTTTAAGAATCTCGATGGACTGCCATTCCAGTCCACCACCACATTCTTCACTGAATGCAGCATTTTTAGTATCAAACTTAATTCTCATCATATGTATTACCTCCTATCTGTATGTATATCTGAAAATTGTCTTGTTGTTCTTCTCGGAAACAAAAACAACGGAATTGATTTGTATCGTTCCGCCGTAATTGTCTACATAAAAGTGATGTGGCTTTTCATCAAAGATTGTTATTTGTTTTGTCTCTAATTTTCCATTTTTGTAGTCATCTTCAAACGCTCGTGTTACATTGTGCCTTATCAAGTGAGTCTTGTTACTGT
>ULRH01026833.1_pt1 | contig 13972 bp, 10 predicted proteins | sample 1955271 | NCBI WGS metagenome assembly ULRH01 (sample SAMEA4835677, study PRJEB28245) | human gut metagenome | biome: gut microbiome; material: fecal sample | place: Denmark | collected 2008 | reverse complement strand
AGGGAAAGCACCGGATGATGCTTGCCACTACGGGGCGTCCGCTTGATAGAAAGCGATTCTATCCAATCAATAAACAACCAAGTATATAAGTACGTAAGTATGAAAGAGTATCAGACGTATATTTTCGACCTGGACGGCACGCTGCTCAATACAATCCGCGACCTGGCGGCCAGCGTCAACTATGCCCTGCGCAGCACGGGAATGGCGGAGCGGACACTGGAGGAGGTGAGGGAGTTTGTCGGCAACGGCGTGAAGAAGCTCATGGAGCGGGCCGTGCCAGGAGGACTGGACAACCCACAGTTTGAGGCAGCCTATGCTACCTTCCGCCAGCACTACCTCCACCACAGTCTCGACACCACGGCACCCTATCCGGGCATAGAGAAACTGTTGAGCGAACTGCGCCGCAGAGGGAAGCGCGTGGCCATCGTGAGCAACAAGTTTTATGCTGCCACACAGGAACTGGCGCGCCACTTCTTCCCTGACACCGTGGAGGTGGCCATCGGCGAGCGAGAGGACATCCGCAAGAAACCGGCGCCCGACACCGTGCTGGAGGCGATGAAGCAACTGGGCGTGGAAGCCGAGGGGGCCGTCTATATCGGCGACAGCGACGTCGATATAGAGACGGCACGCAACTGCTCCATCCCCTGCATCAGCGTGCTCTGGGGATTCAGGGACCACGACTTCCTGCTACGCCACGGCGCTACTTGTCTCGTCTCGCGTCCTGAGGAGATACTGCCCGAGGAGTGAGGCCTGCTCCTGGGAGTCGTCTCCCAGGAGGGCCTACCCAAAGTAAGGGCTTACTCGTAGCGGATGGCTTCGATGGGATCGAGGCGGGCCGCTTTCTTGGCGGGATACCAGCCGAAGAAGACACCGGTGAAGGTGCAGACGGCGAAACTCATGATGATCGTCCAGGGCTCGATGGCGATGGGCCAGTGGGCAAAGGCCTTGATGGCGTAGGAGGCTCCGACACCCAGTAGGACTCCGATGATGCCACCGGTGACGCTGAGCAGGATGGCCTCGATGAGAAATTGGTTGAGGATATCGACGCCACGGGCGCCGACACTCATGCGAAGGCCGATCTCGCGCGTGCGCTCGGTGACACTGACGTACATGATGTTCATGATACCGATGCCACCCACGACGAGGGAGATGCCGGCCACGCAGCCAAGGAGGATGGTGAGCATGCCGGTGGTGCTGTTCATCATATTGGCCAACTCCTCCTGTGAGCGGATGTTGAAGTCGTCCTCATCGCCCTCGGCTTGGTCGGTGGCATCCTTGAGTTTGTGGGTGCGGCGCAGGATGGTGGTCATCTCGTCGGTGGCCTGCTCCGTGACACCTTCCACGACAGCCGAGGCCAGGATCTGATGGAGGTAGTCCTGGGCGAGGATGCGCTTCATGACGGAGGTATAGGGAGCGAGGACATAGTCGTCCTGGTCCATACCCATGGAGTTGTAGCCTTTCTTCTTCATCACACCGATGACGCGGAAGGGGATGGAGTTGAAGCGAACGACCTTGCCGATGGGGTCGGAACCGTCGGGGAAGAGGTTATCGACCACCGTCTGGCCGAGGAGGCAAACCTTGGCGGCCGACTTGATCTCGGTCTCGGTGAACATCTCACCCTCGGCGACGGACAGCTGACGAATCTCCAGGTAGTCGAGGTTGGCACCGTAGATACTCGACGGCGTATTGTTGTTGCCATAGATAAACTGGCCAGAACTTTGGACGAGGGGGGAGATGGCCTTGATGAAATGGCACTCGTCCTTGAGGGCCTGATAGTCGGTGAGCTTCAGGGTCTCCATGGAGGAGGCGTCTTGTCGCACACCACCCCGCATGTCGGCTCCCGGACTGATCATGATCATATTGGATCCCATCTCCGAGATGTTGCTCTGGATGCTGTTCTTGGTGCCCTGGCCCACGGCGAGCATCGTGATCACCGACGCGATGCCGATGATGATGCCCAAGGCGGTGAGGAAGGACCGCATCTTGTTGGCCGCAATGGCGCGGAGGGCTATTTTCAAAAGATTGCTGATATTCATAATATGATACGCTTGATATAAGACTCAATGATCACTCGTCGGTGTTCTTGGGCAGGGCGGCAAGGCCCTCGGCGGCACTGAGGATGTGGTCGTTGACCTCGTTGCGGATGATGCGTCCGTCGCGGAGCTCGATATTGCGCGAGGCGTAGTGGGCAATGTCGGGATTGTGGGTCACGAAGATGATGGTCCTCCCCTCGGCGTGGAGCTTCTGGAAGAGGACGAGAATCTCGAAAGAGGTGCGCGTGTCGAGGTTGCCCGTAGCCTCATCGGCCAAGATGACGGCGGGATTGTTGACCAAGGCGCGCGCAATGGCGACGCGCTGCATCTGACCACCCGACATCTGGTTGGACTTATGGTAGAGGCGCTCCCCCAGTCCCACAGCCTTCAGGGCAGCCACGGAACGGTCGAAGCGCTCCTGCGGCGTGATGCTGGGGTTGTACATCAGCGGCAGTTCGACGTTTTCCACGCTCGTGGTCTTGGCCAGAAGGTTGTAGTTCTGAAAGATGAAGCCGATCTTGCGGTTGCGCAGGACGGCACGCTGCGACTTCGACATCGTGCGTACGGCCACACCATCGAGGAAGTAGTCGCCGCTGGTGGGCGTGTCGAGGCAGCCCAACTGATTGAGGAGGGTCGATTTGCCTGAGCCCGACTTGCCCATGATGGTGACAAACTCACCCTCGTAGATTTTGAAGGAGACACCGCGCAGGGCGTGGACGGTCTCCTCGCCCACAAGGAAGTCGCGCTTGACGTCGCGCAACTCGATGACTACTTTCTTTTGACTTTCATCCATCATGCTTTCTCCTTTTTGTTGTCGCGCTTCGGACCGGGGGCGAAGGGACTCTGCTCCTGATCGTCAGATTCTTTGTCTTCTTCGGGCTCGGTGACGGTGAGGCCAGTGATGACTTTCAGTCCTGCCTTCACACCCGAGAGAATCTCAGTGTTGACGCCATCGTTCATGCCCGTGCTTACACGGTGGGCCTGGAGGACATTGCCCTCGAGGGTCCAGACCTTGGCCTTGGCGTTGGCGATATCCTGTATCTTATACTGCTTGCCGACGGTCTCGGGCGTGGGGGTGAAGCGGAGGGCCTTGGTGGAGACGCCCATCACGCCCGCACGCTCCTGGGTATAGATGGTGACGTTGGCCGTCAGTCCGGGCTTGAGTTTGAGGTCGGCGTTGGGGGCGCTGATGACAACCTCGTAGGTGACGACGTTGTTGGTCGTCGTGGCCTCCTGGCGCACCTGTGTCACCCTACCGGTGAAGGTGTCGTCGGGATAGGCATCGACGGTGAAGGAGACGCGCTCGCCGGTCTTGACCTCGCCAATGTCGGCCTCATCCACATTGGCCACCACCTGCATGTTGGTCAGATCCTTGGCAATGGTGAAGAGTTCCGGGGTGGAGAAACTGGCTGCGACGGTCTGTCCCTCCTCCACACTCTTGGACAGGACCACGCCGTCGATGGGCGAGGTGATGGTAGCATAGCCGAGGTTGGTCTGGGCCTGCTTCACCTGCTCCTGTTGCTGGCGGACCTGCTCGCGGGCCTGGGCCACTCCCTGGCGCGCCGTGGCGATGGTCTGGGCTGAGGCAGCGAGATTCTGCTGGGCCTGCTGGTAACTGAGGCGGGCGCTCTCGAAGTCGTTGGCACTGATGAGGCCCTTCTTGTAGAGCGTCTGGTAGCGACTGAAGTTGCTCTGCTGGTAACTGGCACTGGCGCGCACGCCATTGTAGTCGGCCTGGGCCTTCTGGACGTCGCTCTCTGCAGAGCGCACCTGTGCCTGTGCACTCTCAAGCATTGCCTTGGCCTGGTTGAGGGCCGAGAGGAGGTTGGTCTTGTCGAGTTCTGCGATCACCTGTCCTTTCTTAACGACCGAGTTGTAATCGACATAGAGTTTGCTGACGATACCCGAGACCTGTGTACCGACCGTCACCGACGTGACCGGTTCGATGGTACCCGTGGCAGTGATACTGTTCTGGATGTTCGTCTGCCCGACGGTGGCCGTGTCAAACGAGATGGTCTCCTTGGTGTCGGGTTTGCCGAGGAAGTAGGCGGCCACACCCAACACGACCAAGGCGACCACCAGATACATTAGAGGGAGAACTTGCGGTAAGCCTTGCGACTGACGAAGACGTAGCTGACGCAGACCATAACACCCGTGAGAATCCAGGATATGGGATAACACAGCATCAGTTCGCGGAAACCAGGCAAAACGGGGCAGACGAAGAATACCCAGGCGAAGCGCAGGACGCAGGTGCCGAGGATGGTGAGCAGGGTCGGTTCGATACTGTGGCCAAGACCGCGCATCGAGGCGGCAGAGATCTCGTAGGATGAGGCCAGGGCCTGGAAGACAAGGACGGTGGCCATACGCACCTTGGCATAGTGGATGACGGAGGGATCGGTAGTGAAGAACCACAGGAAGAAGTCGGACTGCGTGAAGAAAAGCATATTGGCGAGGAAACAGGCCAGTGCGCCACAGCCCATACAGATCCAAAAGACGCGGCGGCAGCGGTCTATCTTTCCTGCTCCATAGTTTTGTCCCGTGAAGGTGACGGCAGCACCACAGAAGGAGGTGAGCAGGAAATAGCAGTAGGTGTCGAAGTTGAGGGAGATGGCAGCGCCTGCGATCGCCGAAGGTCCATAGCCGTTGATGGCGCTTTGGACAAAGATGTTGCTCAGCGAGAAGACCATGCTTTGTACGCCTGCGGGCACTCCAATGAAGAGAATCTGGCGCAGGGCTGCTCGGTCGATGCGAAGACGGAGGCGCGTCAGGCGGAAGGGGCCTTTCTCACGACGAAGAAGGCGTAAAATGGCCAAGGCGGAGAAGACGTTGGCGCAGCCCGTAGCGGTGGCTACTCCTGCGACTCCCATGTGGAGGACAATGACCAACAGCAGGTTGAGCACCACATTGACGCAGCCGGCAAGGAGCAGGATGTTGAGCGGGCGCTGGGTGTCGCCTTTGCCTCGGAGCACGGCCTGGCCGAAGGTGAAGATCATGAAGAAGGGAATGCCAAGGAAATAGACTCGCAGGAAGAGGGTGGCCTGGTCGAGGATGGCGGCAGGCGTGCCCATGAGGCGCAGCAGACTGGGAGCAAAGATCTCGCCGAACCCCAGCAGCAAGATACTGGCAAAGATCGGGAGCATCATCGTCGTGCCTACCGCGTCGCGAACACGATGGCGATCGTTGCGTCCGATGAAGTTGGAGATGACGGCATTGGAACCAATGGAGACACCCACAAAAAGGTTGATGAGGAGATTGATAAGAAAGGTATTGGCGCCCACGGCAGCCAACGCCTCACTGGTAGCAAAGCGGCCCACCACGGCCACGTCGATGGTGACGAAGAGTTGCTGCATGATGCCACTTGCCGCAAAGGGAAGTGCAAAACGCAGAATCTTGCCCAGCAAAGGGCCTTGGGTCATATCCACTGTATTTCTTTCTGCCATAGTTGCCAATTTTGGTACAAAGGTACAAAGAAACTTTTGAATGTACTTCGTTTTGCAGCATTCTTTCTCCTCTAATGGCCTTAAGAGGCTCTCCACTTTCGGTATGACACCCATACGAAAGCCAGCAAAACATCCACAAGGTATTCGCATAAGACCTGCAAGAGTATGTGTGTTCGTACACACGTGTTGATTTATGTCAAGAATAGGGAGAAAAATCGAATTTTTACTTGCTATCATTTGGTGGTCAAAACGAAAGTGCCTACCTTTGCATCGTCAAAAGGTTAATAGATTGTTTAGGTTAATAGTAATTGATTTAGGTTTTTAGTTATTTTTAGGGTAATTGAACAAAGTGTTGTTCAGGTAACAAAATAGGTTATGGTCTAAGGTAAAAGATGTTTAGGGTAACAACGATGCACGATTGAGGGGATCACCGATGAGGTGTGAACCTTTAATCACGCATTGAAAAGTAGTAGTTTGAAAGAGTTTTATAGTCACCGCATGGCAAGAGTGCCATGCTTTTTTTGTTTTTAGCCCTACCCTCATTATTCCATGCTAAATTTGCACACGTCGCCTCTTTTTCTTACTTTTGCATTCGCCTTTCGCCAGCGGAACGACCCGCTGGAGAGTAAACGCATCATCAACACTGGCTATCATGACAACGACCACCAAGCAGCGCCGCCCGCTGACCGTCTATAAGGCTTCGGCAGGATCGGGAAAGACTTTCACACTCGCCGTGGAGTATATCTCACTCCTCGTCAGCGACCCCGAGAACTACCGACACATCCTTGCCGTGACCTTCACCAACAAGGCCACACAGGAAATGAAACTCCGTATCCTCTCGCAGCTCTACGGCATAGCCAACAGTCTGCCTGGCTCGGACACCTATATGGAGAAGGTGATGGAGCAGACGGGGCTGGGAGCGATGGCTGTGCGAACCAACGCGCGACAGGCACTCTCGCTGCTCACCCATCACTACAACTTCTTTCGCGTGCAGACAATCGACGCCTTCTTTCAAGGCGTGCTTCGCAACCTCGCCCACGAACTGGACCTGACGGCCAACCTGCGCGTGGATCTCAACGACAACGAGGTGGAAGGAAAGGCGGTCGATGAGATGATCGAGACGCTCGACGCCAACCCAGAGGTGATGGGATGGGTGCGCGACTACATCAACCAGAACATAGAGGACGAGCAGGGATGGAACGTCATCGGGGCGATCAAGAAGTTTGGACAGAACATCTTCAAGGACTTCTACAAGGATCATGAACGCGAGCTCAACGACCTGCTGGCCGCAGAAGGTGGCAAGTTTTTTTCGCGGTACACGGCGCTACTGCGCAGTCGGCGCAACACGCTCCGCAAGCAACTGGTGGATCCGGCACGGGAGTTGGTGGCCCTGATGGGGCAATGTCATATAGACTACGCGGGGCTCTACCGGCGAGGACTCTACAACTATATCGTGAAGCGGAGCAAGGGAACACTCAACAACGAGCCCACACCCGCCGGAGTCCAGAAGGCGCTACAGGACGCAAACCTGTGGACGGCCTCCAAATGTGGGGCTGCCGACAAGGAGGCTATCAAGGACATGGCCAACAACGGCGGACTGAGGTTGCTTCAGGAGATGGAGACGCGGCGCGAGGAACTATGGTGTGAATACAACTCCTGTGTGCAGACGCTCTCCCATCTGAGCGAACTGCGCTTGCTCAACGCCATCGCCAAGGCGGTGGAGGAGAGCAACCGAAACGCCAACCGCTTCATGCTCAGTGATACGCAGGGACTGCTCCACGGTATGATACAGGGGTCGGACACGCCGTTCCTCTACGAAAAGATCGGCGTACAACTGCGCCACATCATGATCGACGAGTTTCAGGACACCAGTCAGATACAATGGCGCAACTTCAAGGTGCTGCTCGACAACTGCATGGCACAGGAGGGATCGCGCAACCTCATCGTCGGTGACGTGAAGCAGAGCATCTACCGCTGGCGACAGGGTGACTGGCGACTGCTGGCAAACCTCTCGCAGTCTTTTGGCAAGGAGGCCGTCTGCGAAAAGACACTGGCAACCAACTACCGGTCGTGGGAGCGCATCATCCAATTTAACAACGCCATCTTCACCCGACTGGTGGAAGAGACGGTAGGCGAGTTGTCTGCCGACAAGACCCCGCAGGCAACGCTGCTGGCACGCGCCTACGACGACGTCAAACAGGGAAATGCCAAGGGCCAGGGAAAGGGATATGTGGAGGTGGCGCTGCTCCCGTCGAAGGACTACCGGGAGAACATCCTCGCACGCTTGGCGGACACCGTGCGGCGGCTGATCGAGGGAGGGGCACGACAGAAGGACATCGCCATCCTCGTGCGCAGCAAGTCGCCCGTACAGTATATCGCCGACTATTTCGTCGAGGAGTTTGGACAGTCGGTGCGCATCGTCTCTGATGAGGCTTTCCGTCTTGACGCCTCCCTCGCCGTCAACGTGATGGTGCTCGCCTTGCGGCTACTCGCCCATCCCGAGGACAATCTGACGCGGGCGGCACTGGTCAAGGCGTATCGCAACGACGTGCTACAGGAGGGTGCTCCCCTGCCCCACCTGCTCGTCACCACACGGGATGAGATTGAGGGAAAGACAGAGAGACCAGGACGGCCCAGCGACGAAGAGATAAGAAAGAGGCTCGAAATATCGCTGCCCGATCGCTATGTCAGAGAGGCTGACCAGCTACGCAACCTACCGCTGCTCGACCTAGTGGATACGCTCCATGCGCTCTTCCAACTCGACCAACTCAAGAACCAAAGTGCGTATGTGTGCCTCTTCTACGACAAACTCAACGATTATCTCCGCGACCGACCAGCTGACATCGACGACTTTCTCACCGAATGGGACAACACCATCTCGCAGAAGACAATCCAGAGCGACGAGGTGGAGGGCGTGCGCATCATGACCATCCACAAGAGCAAGGGACTGGAGTTTGACAACGTCATCATCCCCTTCTGCGACTGGCAGTTGGAGAAGGGAAACACACTGTGGTGTGAGAAGGGAAAACGCGAAAAGCCGTTTGACGAACTGCCCATCACGCCAGTTGATTTCAGTAGAAACAACCTGGTAGGCACGGTCTATGAGGACGACTACCGCGAGGAGCACTTCCAGAACGCGGTGGACAACCTGAACCTCCTCTATGTGGCCTTCACGCGAGCAGGAAAACGGCTCTTCGTGACGGGAAAGCGGATGTCGGAGAATCAGAAAAAGAAGTTTACTGGACTGACATCGCAGCGCAGTCAGGGTTTGGAACTGTGTCTCGAGCAGGTGGCTGCCGACTTGGGGGCCGACTGCTCTTTCCAGGGAAAAGATCAAACCGAAGAGGCGCTGGAACTGGTCTATGGCACGCTGGAGGGTGAGGACATCGTGGGCAAAGGAGGAAAGACGGCAAGCGACAACCCCTTTGAGTCGCCCTCGGAGACGCAGGAGATCAGAATTGAGACCCACAAGACGCCTATCGGCTTCCGACAGAGCAACAAGAGCGAGGAGTTTGTGCGCGGCGAGGAGACGGACGCGCCCACGAGCTATATCAAGATGGGCACCATTCTCCACCAGCTCTTCTCCTCCATCCGCACAGAGGAGGACATCGAACCACACATCAGCCAACTGGTTTCGGACGGTATCATCACGGACGATCGACTCATCGCACAACTGCGGAAACAGGTGGAAGCCTCACTCGCCAATCCCACCGTAGCCGAGTGGTTTCGCCCAGGATGGAAACTCTATAACGAGTGCTCCATCCTACAGTACAACCCTGCCGACGGGACGACCATAGAGCAACGACCGGACCGCGTCATGAGCGACGACGAGAAGACGATCGTGGTTGACTATAAGTTTGCCAAGCCACGCCCGGAGCATGCCACGCAGGTGAAGAGCTACATAGAACTGCTTCGGAAGATTGGACATAAGAATGTCTCCGGGTTCTTGTGGTACGTGCTCCGCAACGAGGTGGTCGCGGTAGAGGTATAAAGAAAACTCGGAGATTAGAAACATCAAGCATCTCCGGCTGGGAACAAAAATTTTTCAAGCCCCCTGTAGAGGAAATAACCATACAGGGGGCTTGAAGTGTCTTTGATTGCAAAACGCAACGGTTCTGTTTGCGCCTTATACCTTATATATATAGGCTATCATGAAATGGCGAGATTAGTTGATCTCAAAATCCTTGATCTTCGCAGACGGCTTGATGTATTCGAGCTTGAAGTCGATATTGGGCTCTATGTCCGAAGTAAGGGAGTTGACATAATCCAGTCCGGCCTTGGTGATATCCTCGTCGGGAATGCTGATATAGACCTTACCGATGTTGCAGGCTACACCGTAGTCGGCATTATACTCGAAGGTCACTCCCTTGGCTTTGCGGAGCGTTTCGGCCAAGGGCTCACCCACAGCGATGGTCGTGCCACCAGCCTGCGTACTCTTCACATTCTTCTCTACCGTCTTCTCCTCTTGAGCGTTCTCCTGCACCTCAGCCGTTTGCGGCGTATCAATGGCAGCGGTGTCTTCCTTGATGGTGTCGGCCACCTCAAGCGTGTCAGCATTCTGCTGCGGCTGCTCTGTCTTGTTGCCGCAAGCGCTCAGTCCGATGATGCCTGAGAGCATCACGACGGGAATCATTCTTTTCATAAATGGTTAGTTTGCAACACTTTGTTTTAAAAATCGTATAGTTTTCCTGTACCCTATAGGGCCTCGGAGCGGCGTCTCTGCATCCACTCTGCGACCATCGTGTTGCGCTTCATGGTCTATGATAAGGAAGAAAGACCCAACAAAGGTACGAATAAAACTTGAAAAAACTGCACAGGGGATGAAAAAAACTTGATAAACGGCTATGGATAAGACATAAGGCTCTGAGCGTATCGGAAACGCAAAAGAAGGAAGGCCTGCGACTAAAGGTAGAAATCGGACACCAGCGACTGATACCAAGACGTGGGATTGCCATTCTCCATCATGGTACGAATCTCCTGAGGAAAAGAACGGGCAGAACGGAGCCCCAGGGCCAAAAGGCAACGCTTCGGTTGCTTGCGCTCCGTGGTCCGTATCGCTACCTTGCGCTGAAGGAAGAGTCCAGCGAGGGCTGCTTCCGTCTCCACTTCACCACAACGGTCGGCAGGAATGATGAGACTCATCACCCCACCCTCGGCCAGCAAGCGGCGGCCTCCACGACAGAGGTCGCGAAAGGAGAGACTGTCGGTCTGCCGTGCCATAGCTCTTGCGCAACCCTTGGCAGCAAGGGCATGGGTGAAGAAGGGCGGGTTGACAACAATGGCATCGAAGGGCAGGGCCTCGTACTGCTGCAGGGCAACATGCTCCACCGCAATGCGATCGGAGAAAGGACTTGCTGCTACGTTTTCCTTGGCCTGCTGGGCCGCCGACGCATCGAGTTCGATGGCCGAGACCTGGGCATCAGGAAAGCGCTGCGCCATCATCAGGGCTATGACACCCGTGCCAGTCCCGATGTCGAGGATGCGCTGACCACCCGCGGCCCACGCTCCGAGAAGGACACCGTCCGTACCTACCTTCATGGCACAACGGTCTTGACGTATGGAGAACTGCTTGAAAGAGAACACGATGAGATTTACTTCAGATTCAACTTCCGAAGCAGTTTTAGATTGGTAGCCTGGATGTTGCGGCCCTGGCGAGTGATCTGCGTGCGGATGCGGTCCATGTTATAGAAGAGCTCTGAGGCAGCAGTCTGCATCATATTGGGTTGACGCGCAGCCTCGTCGGCATGGGGATTGACTACGACGCAGATGCTCTTGGGTTTGACCTCGATCTCCACGTCGGCATCGCTCATGAGCGGGTCGCCGTCATAGTGGATGAGGCCCGGCTTGCTGCGGTGGATATGGACGTGGCGGGCCTTGAAGGTGCGGATATTGACGTTCTTGTCAATGGTCTTGTTGAGCATCTCGAGCGTCACCTGCGGCGCTTCGATGAGACTGAAAGGCTGCATGATGATGACATCGAGCAGACCGTCGCTCATGGAAGCGTGGGGAGCGATGTAGGCGTTGTTGCCATACTGCGAGGCATTGGCCGCACTGATGAGAAACGCCTTGTAGGTCTTCGACCCCATCTCGTCCTCAATCTCATAGGTCTCGGGCTTGTAGGACAGTCCCTCACGCAGCATCTGCTCGACATAGGTCATGAGGCCACGCTTGCCTGCCTCGGCAAACTTCATCGAGATGAAGGCGTCGAAGCCCATTCCGCAAGTGCAGAAGAAGGGATGGCCGTTGATGACGCCGGAATCGAGCGTCTCCACGGTGTCGAGGTTGATGATATCGAGGCAACGTTTCAAGTCCATGGGCAACATGAGATGGCGCGCCAAGCCATTGCCAGAACCACAGGGAAGGATGGCCATAGCGGTCTCTGTGCCAAGGAGGCCGCATCCTACCTCGTTGACCGTCCCATCGCCTCCGATGGCACAGACAATATCCGCACCACGGGCTGCAGCCTCCTGGGCCAGCAGCGTGGCGTGTCCAGCATACTGTGTCGAGACAAACTCGTAGCTGAATCGGGCGTGGTCGAGATGCACTTCGACAAGCTCAGGTATGCCTGCTTTGCTGATCGTGCCCGATATGGGGTTTGTGATGAAGACGATATGTTTCATAAAGGAACCGTACTGTTACATTTCTTGACGGCACAAAATTACGAAAATAACATGAATTATGCTCGTTCGAAGCGCTAAAAATTGAAATAAAGGAAAGATTTCTTGCGAAATAGGGCGTGCTATGGTAGTTTTTTCGTATCTTTGCAGCCTAATAATAAAGAAGTAGCTTCGGCTACGCCAAAAAGTAATGGGACAATTACAAGAAAAGTACAAAAGCTACCGAACGCCTCAGAAGTTTATGAAGGCTGGAGTGTACCCTTATTTCCGCGAAATCACAAGTATGCAGGGTACCGAAGTAACCGATATCGACGGACATAAGATTCTTATGTTTGGCTCCAACGCCTACACAGGCCTTCCCAGCGATCCACGCATCATCGCCGCTTCCCACGCTGCGCTCGACAAATATGGCACGGGCTGTGCAGGCAGCCGATTTCTCAACGGCACACTCGACTTGCACATCAAGCTCGAAAAAGAGATAGCCAAATATATCGGCAAGGATGACGTGCTGGGCTACTCGACGGGTTTCTCCGTCAACGAGGGCGTGCTCTCCGTCGTCGTGGGCCGTGGCGACTATATCATCTGTGACGACCGCGACCACGCGAGCATTGTCGATGGACGCCGTCTGAGCTTTGCCACGCAGCTCCACTATAAGCACAACGACATGGAAGACCTGGAGCGCGTGCTGGCTAAGTTGCCGCACGAGGCCATCAAGTTGATCGTCGTTGATGGTGTATTCTCTATGGAGGGCGACCTGGCCAAGCTGCCGCAGATCGTTGAACTGAAGCACAAGTATAATTGCTCCGTCATGGTAGATGAGGCTCACGGCATCGGCGTCTTCGGAAGAGAGGGACGCGGCGTTTGCGACCATTTCGGACTGACTGATGAGGTCGATCTGATCATGGGCACTTTCTCCAAGAGTCTGGCTTCCATCGGCGGCTTCATTGCCTCCGACTTCGATACCATCAACTGGCTTCGCCACACCTCACGCACCTATATCTTCAGTGCTTCCAACTCGCCTGCAGCCACGGCTGCAGCACTGGAGGCTCTCCACATCCTGCAGAAGGAGCCGGAGCGCATCGAGCACCTGTGGGACGTGACCAACTATGCACTGAAGCGCTTCCGCGAGGAGGGCTTCGAGATCGGTGACACTGAGAGCCCGATCATCCCGCTCTACGTCCACGATGTCGATAAGACATTCCTCGTCACGAAGCTCGCCTATGATGCGGGCGTATTCATCAACCCGGTTATTCCGCCTGCTTGTGCCCCGCAGGACACGCTGGTGCGCTTTGCCCTCATGGCCACGCACACCAAAGACCAGGTGGACCAGGCCATCGAGATCCTCAAGAAGATCTTCATGGATATGGACTTGCTGAAGAAGTAAGCTACAAAAAGCAGCAGATAAAGACTCTAAAAGCATAGACGGTCCCGCTATGGGACTACGCAAGAGGTCGGAGACCATCCTTCGGGGTGCGGATCCGACCTCTTGCTTTTTCCTCCCTCTGTAAGCAAAAATGGCCCGTTGACCCTGACAACAACGAAAACACTTCATTGCTATTCCTATAATAAAGGAAGGAGCTACATAAGACTGGCGTGGAGAGAGAACAATGGAAAGAAAACAAAGGGAAGAAGGTAAGAGAGGAAAGGAAAGGGAGGAAAAGACGAAAAGGAAAAGATGGAAACAGAAGAAGAAGGAGAAGAAAAAACAAAAGCGATGGCCTTCACAGGCGACCGCTTCCACTTCAATAGGTATTAGTCCTTCTTTAAGGTAAAAAGATTGTTTTCAGGATAACGATGGCAAAGTTAATGTTTTCTGCTGACTAATGCAAACATTTGAGGTCTTTTTTTGCAACTTTTTCACCGTGTCCCCACACAAATCTCT
>ULRH01009903.1_pt1 | contig 13987 bp, 10 predicted proteins | sample 1955271 | NCBI WGS metagenome assembly ULRH01 (sample SAMEA4835677, study PRJEB28245) | human gut metagenome | biome: gut microbiome; material: fecal sample | place: Denmark | collected 2008 | reverse complement strand
TCCGGATGCTTCATCAGCTCCTGAGGCTCGATGGTCTTAACCGCCAGCTTCAGATCAAGGATCGCTGCCTCGGATTTATCATCCAGATCCAAAGAAGTACGTGCAAAGTCATTCATATTTACAACATGACCTTTAAAAGCACCGCCGGACCAGCCGCCTTCTCCGCCACCACCGACTTTAATATAATAATAATCGGTATCTGTTCGTGTCGTATACTCTCTGTCACCCGGACCATATTCGATCACTCCGTCAGCAGAAGCCTGATATTTATTCTCATTTCTGGCATAACGGTTAAAATCAGATTCTGAAATTGTTCTTCCCTCTCCATTTGCCAGAGTAACCCAGAGGAAATCACCTGTTCCGTCTTCTACCTTACGGAATACCGGACGGTACGCCGGCTGGTCTTTACCAGTTTCATCCTTGGCATAGAACATTCCTGTGGTATCTGCTTCATAGTGGTCAATAACAAAATCACCCGGCTTACCGTTTCCTACCTTTTCATAATATCCTTTTACTGTGATCTGCTTTGACTTCTCGTTAGTCCACTCATCATCATCCCAGCAGGTCTCATCTACCTGACCGTCTCCATTCGCATCTCTACGATACTCATCGGCAAATACCGTTGTTGCCACGGAACGTGTCCGGTCAACAGATGCAGCATACAGAGATGGATCATTCTTCGTGAAATCAATCGGCTCGCAACCAGTAAGCAGATAACCGATCTCCGCCTGTCCATAATATGGAACAATCTCCAGGATCAGAAACGGATTATCCTTATCCCCCGCTTCCTGATTACAGTTCACCTTGCCGCTCTCACACATAGCATTATATTCTTCCAGTGTGTTTACAACCGCTTTGTTCTCTGTGCTTCCCGCATGAACCACAAACTTATGATACCCGAAATATCCACCGAATACCAACGCACACATCAATACAAGTGCCGCCGCAAGCTTTCCTTTCGATAAATTTCTTAAACTTCTTTTCATAGATACAGCCTCCATTTCCACGGCTTCACACCGCAAACCGATCTTCTTACTTCATTATAACGTCCAAGGGCAGCCTACCCATTACGGATAGACTACCAGACCATTTCGTATCTTTGTTGTCTCGTCAATCTTGTAAGTCTTTTTACCGGATTTCATTGCAAAAGAAACCGTGACATTACTTCCCTTTATGTCCACCTTGAAGTCATTAACATAATCAGATAAAAGCTCCTCCGGCTGACAATTCAAGCCACCACGGCTTGCCGGAAGTGCTGCATCGCTTTTATGCTCCTCCAGATACAGCTTTTGACCATCAAATTTGATGATCTTCAGATCCGTCACATTTTTGACCTGTACATACTTCGGAGCTACACTTGCAGACCCCGAAGGCGCCGGCGTTGCAGTCTTTTTGCAGTCTATCTGATACAGAATCAATGCGTTATTTACATCATCATACTTTACACAGTTTGACTCCATAATCATTGTATTTAACTGTGCCATCAACGTCTGGGATTCCATCTGCAGATCAAGCTCTGCTTTTGTGTTGGAATAACTCCGGCTGCCTGACTGCATCAGAAGTGTGATTGCACCTCCGACGATTGCCAGAATCGCCATAGAAATAATCAATTCCACGAGAGTATAACCTCTCTTATCTTTCCAGTTCAGAACAATCACCTCCCATCAACTTTCTTTTATAAAGTGCTTTCCTGTTGTTTTGACCAGCTGGATCGTAAACTTCTCCTTGCCGGACAATTCAATCGTGCTGTAAAACGGCATCTCTGTCATTGCCTTCCCGCCGGTAACCGTTCCGTTATTGCTGTAGATAAAGGAACCTGTGCCTTTGGAATAACCAATCTTAAGCATATTATTATTATTCAATGTTGTTGCGGCTGCTCCTGCCTCGGAGCCCTTAATTGTTACAGAGCTGTCACAAAGCTTTATCTGCGAAACGTTTCCTGCCGTAATCGCCGCATCCAGATCCAGCCGGTTTTTATAACCATCCGGCACACCATCTCCATCGGAATCTGTCGTATCACTCACCATAGAACTATAAATCCCATCTGAAGTACGATAAATGTAGAGATATGTCACACCCTTTTTGGTCATGGTGGCTGTCTGAATTTTTGTAATCTGATTATTTAACTTTGCAGATGCCTTTTTGGTCTTGCCGACATTGATATAAGCTAAACCACCAATGATCGCCCCTGCAAATACAGCCATGATCGCCATGGTTATGATCAGCTCGATCAGGGAAAAGCCCCGCTTATCCTCTCTGATATTCATCACCTTCACCTCCCTGCATTAACCATTCTTCTTCCAGTTTTCATAGCTTACATTATTGGTGCTGGAACTGCTTCCATCATTACCAATCGCTGCTTCTACAGACTTTCTGAAGTACTCCTGCATCAAATTATAGAACACAGGCTTTGCCTGCTTCTTGTCATATTCAAACAACTTCTCAATCGCTTCCGAATCGGAATTCACTGTTGTGGATGCCGCTGCCAGTTCCACATCATTTCCTGAAATGATCAGACCGTTAAAGGAATTTGCATCACTTCCCAGAACCGTTACCTTTCCTTTTGCAAGGATAAAGCAAGGATCGCTGAGAGAACATCCCGCCTGGTTGGTATAATCATTTGGCCAGGTCACATCTCCATCTGAAATAATGTAACCACATTGAACCGTGGTTCCATTCTCTCTTGTGATCGGATAATGACCGATCTTCGTTCCCACCGGAATATCATTTACCTTTACCAACGTATTGAAAAGGTTGGTAGAATCACTCTTGCCACTCTTTGACAGATCACCTGTCTCATAAAGTCTCCAATTGGAACTATTGGCTGCTTTCTCGTAATCATCTACCAGCGCAAGCTGCTTTGACATATACAGCTTACTGCTCTCCTTTGCAAACTGCAGGAAACTGTTGGATGGGGTCTGGGAAGTATTGTCCAGTCTCAGTGCAATCTTTCCTTTTCCGTTTACATCCTTCTGTGTATTATCACTGTACATAATATTACCGGAGGAAAGAATATATCCTACTTTGTTTCCGGCAAAGGACGGAAGCTGAATACCAATAGTATCTACATATGTCTTATTAACAGTATCATAAATGGTCTGCTGCGCACTCTGATTGTAAAACAGATCAAAGAAGCGGCTTGCTGCTTTTGAATCCACAAAACTCAGGTAAAAATAATGAATGTCATCAGCGCTTACATTCTTATCTTTACGGGAATACAGCTTTAACGGCTGTTCGGCGTCAAGCTCACCATCCGTGATCATTTTTAATACATCAAACTGCTTTGTACCGTCTGCTTTATCAGGAATTCCGATACGTTCCTCATAGGAAAGATAATCGAAAAGATATTGTACACTTCCAGTGCCGTCAGAACCGGGAACCTCAAAATAATAACATGGTCTTCCCTTTTGACTGTCGGTATCAAACGTTCCCTTTCCCGGCACACTTGTTGCGTGTACACAGCCCGGGTTCGCATTTTCCAATACATCCACGCGTTTTACAAAACCATCTGTCGCTCCGGAACCGGAGGAAGTTACTGCTCCCACGAAATAAGAGAGCTGACCACTCTTTACTGCCAAAGATTCTCCAAGCTCAATGTCCGGATTGTTCAACGGTTTTACATCATTGGCATATGTGGTCTTTTTAGAAATAAAGGTACGTCCCGCCAGTACCAGTTCTGAAAGACCTGTCATCAAAAGATCATCATCATGACCGTTAATGGATATGGAACTACTGTACTCTGCTTTTGTAGATAATTTCTTTGGTGCCGGTGAAACAACGACATTAGAGTAGTTATCTACAAAGTTATAACCATAATACTTTCCCTTTAAAGTGACGCTGTCATCATCACCTGCAATTTCCATATCGTCAGCAATATAAGAAGTTGCATTAATATTTACTTCATTACCACCGGTTCCCGTACTGCTGTTGGAGGTCAGAATATTTTCTGCCCAAAGCTCAGCATTCTTATCACTGGATGCACTTCTTCCAATCTCAAGAGCACTGCCTCCGGAAACAGATACATCACCTCTTGTAATGATCTGATCCGCATTGATCTTTAATTTTGCACCACCACTAATGACAATACCCGCCTTGGTATCCTCCTTCGTTGCATCACGTTCTACCGTGCCGGCATACATATTACCGTTAACCTTTGCAAAAATAGATCCATTATCTGCAAGAATCTGGTTGTCTGCAAGAATTGCGTAATTGAGATACTCGGAATGAGCATCTGTACTGACTGTCGGCACCTCAATACGAATATCAGTCGTTAATGTCGTCTCATAATCCTTCTGGGTGTCATGCTCCTTAATAACCTTTACATCCTTCAGGATCAGTGCATCTCCATCCAGTACCAGATTTCCCTTTGTAATACCATTGCTATCTGCCGTATGACGAACATAGCTTTTGGCCTGCTCATCCGTCAGATAACTTTCCAATACACTGTCCAGATACTGGTATGACGTAATATTCGGATCATACGCCGTTCCCCCTGTCAGTTTACTGACCATATCTGTCAAAAAATCCTTAGTATATTTGTTATCCAAAGAATTTCCTGATGATGTCAGGGAAGCATTATACTCACCCAATGCTTTTTCATATGCACTTGCGGATGCTGCGGAGGATTCATTCTGAATCCCTGCCGCAATGGCATCTAAAATCGAATCTGTCTGATAGAAGTTCTCCTGTGTTGCTTTCTGTGAACTTTTCAGATAGATATTCGTGATCGTCGTGGTAATAACCGCTCCTGCAAGCAAAATCAGAAATGACATGCAGATCATTACTAAAACAAGGGACGAACCACTTTTATCTTTTAAAAAACGTTTCATCATGATCTCTCTCCTTCCTAATTCTGCACTTTTGAACCATTTACCTGTACAATTCCTGTTTTTCTTCCATCCTGACTGTCTACCGTCACCGTGATATCAGCCATTCGATTGATAGACTCCGAATGAACCAGTGTATAGTTTCCACTTGGATCTTTCTGTGCCTTTCCAGCTACCTGATCACCATTTGCATTTAATTCATCTGTATTATTCGCCGACAAATTCAAATACAGCTTCTGAATTTTGGTTGCAAACCCGGAACCTAAACTGTTGATCGACAATTTGTACCCTTGTGGTCTTTCCGTGTATCCAGCAGGAACACTTTCTCCATGCTTGACACTGTTCTGTGCGATGACAAACAAATTCAGATCATTGGCATCCAGCTGGATGGCATTTGCATCATTTGTTTCTAAAATAATCTGATCTCGCTCATTTACCGGCTGATAAAACAGATAGATATTTTCCAGCTTCTTTACATTAATAGAAGCAGACTCCACAACATCCTCATATACCGTAGAGGCATCAATGCCTGCCGGATAGGAACCGGCTCCTTTATTGTATGTATACTTATATTTTACCGAAATAATATCATTTCCCGGTTTAGCCGAATCTTCCTTTGCGGAAATAATAATGGAACAGTCCAGATTCTTCTTTAACTCTTCTGCTGGCATAGGAGTTGCGGTCGCCGCCCCCGGAGCATTTGCATACGCTGCAGCATGCTTATTAGCAAAAGCATAGCTTGCAGAAGTCAGGGTCTGACCATGCTCCGATGACATTACATCCTTGCTGCTGTCCATAGTACCAATAACATATTTTTCATAATTCTTGGGAATCGCCGTTGCTGCCGGCACCACCTTGCTTAATGGCTGGATCTGCGCTGTTACCTTGAATGAATTTTTGTCTACAGACTTATCCTGTGTCAGCGTATATGTTCCATTGGCATCCGGTGATGCGGCAACTGTCCAGTCAGGCTGCGCAGAACATACCAGATCAGGGTCATCCAGCGAATATGGTGTGTTTTTAAACTCCTCCAATACATCCTGTGCCAAAACGGAAGCATTCTGCTTCTGTCTGCTTCGTGCATTGTGCTTCGCAGCATCTGTAAAATAACTTAAAATCGGTATCGTTACAATCGCAAGTATGGCTATTGTCAGAATAAGCTCTACCAATGTAAAGCCTCGCTGATCCCTCCAATATCCCGTTGCTCTGCACCTTCTCTCTTTCATCGGCTCACCTCAAATCTTTATACAACAACTGCAACTGCCGAATAAATCCGGCAGTTGCACTAATGTACTATTTTCTAAAAATATTGTCTACACCGGTATTTCCATTGCTTACATTTGGAGATTCATAAACCTCTCCGGTGCCGGAGATTGCATACATATCAATCGTCATGGCACAAGCAAGAACACTTTCCTCATCATCTGCCGTAGCAGAAATCTCTGAAATCGTCATACGATCCTTTGACTTATTGATAAAATCAACGACCTTTTTCAGAGAATCATATGTCGAAGTAAAGGAAACATTCACTGTAGAACGATATCCTGTATAATCTGCCGCTGCGGTAATCACATCATTTACCGGTGTGTCTGATGTAATCGCTGCAACAGATGCCGGATTTGATTTTGGTGCCGGCGAAGCATTTGCTGTTGCTCCTGTTGTTGTGTCTGTATCAACCGCTCCCTGCTGATAGAACAACTGGTTCATATTAAAACTCTCAGACTCAATCTTTACATCGGAAATACTCTCATACATATCATTCAGATCATAGATCGCATCCTCTGTACGAACCTCTGCCGGGAACTTACTCAAAACATCTGCCACATCAAGCTGCGTCTGTTTCGTCTCCTCCAATACACTGTCCTTTTGTGCCTCCATGGTTTCCAGTTTCGAAACCTCCTGAGACAATGTTGTATTCTCCGCCTCTAAAGCCGATCTCTTTTCATTCATCTTTGCAAACACCAAAAAGTATGCTGCAGCAACGATGAGAATTGCTCCAAATATAAAGAGCATCATTTTATCACGATTTGACATTTTCTTTTTTGTATCCATATCTCATTTCCTCCTGTTCATACTTTCTAGTTTGCCGGGCTTGCAGAAGCCTGTGCGCTCTGTGCACTCGCATTTTCCGCTTCCTGTGCCAGCGCCTGTACTACCTGATAATACTGTGCTGATACGGAGAAATTGTAAACGGTGCTTCCGTCATCCCCGTCCGCCGCTGTTACAGAAGGAATGGAAATATTGGTAAGAACCGGGATTTTCTGGCCATCCTTGTCTACCATTTCCATCGATTCCAGATTCATTAACATTCTCGCAATAGAGATATCTGTCTCTGATGTGATCGTCATATTGATTCCATCATCATTTGACTGGAGAAAGCTTACTGTCATCGTTCTTGGCAGGTTTGCCTCCAGCTGCTTGATCAGACTGTTCAGATTCTCATTCTGCGTTTCTGTCGCATTGTAAAGACTGTTTACCTGACTGTAAACATTTTTAATCCCTTCGTTTTCTTCAAATACGGAATTGATATATGACAACGACTGCTTTCTGGCATTCAGATCGTCGTTTTTCTGCTTTTCTGTATTGTACTGCAGGAATGCAAATGCTGACATCGCAATCGCACAGATCACAGCCAATCCAAAAACAAGCTGTGCATTACGAAGAGCGTCTGCGCCAGATCCAGAACTTGCCGCATTTTTGGACTTAAATCCAACCGGTGCAATTGCAGCACCTACCACAGCGATATACTCTGTCTGGTTATAAAGTCCCTCACTGAAATGACGTGGGAAAGATACATTTACCAAATGCTCCATTCTCTGAGTTGGAATATTTAACTCATTTTCAAAGAGCTCCTCAATACCGGCCACCTTACAGCCCATACCTGTGATATAAATACTGGTAAGCTCAACTCCCTGATGTTTTGATTTAAAGAAGTCAATAACACGAAGAACACTCAGAAGAATTTCTCCGATGGCATCTGTAACTACCTTACGGGAAGACTTGCTCGCTTCCTGCTGTTTCCACTGCTCCTCTGTCATTCGTGCGCTTACAATACTCTCATCATCATCCAGTCCCCGGTAGTCCAGGCTCCGGCAAACCAGCTTATCTCTGCAGAGTGCCTCACAGGCAGTATCCATATCTTCAATCATACACTCATCACTGAGAACCATTGCCTCAGCCACATTAAAGATACCCTGCGGAACGGTACGCTGCATCAGCTGCTGACCTTCATTCATAAAGTTGATCATGGTTGTATTACCACTGATCTGAATGCAGGCACAATAGTCAAGAACGATCTCCTTCTTTAATACCTGCATAGAACCATTACCAAAGTAATCCAGAGCTTCAATATTGAAGTCCATCTCCTTAGCAAAGTTATAATAATTATCTACCAGATCATCCGGAGCTGCCAGTAAAAGTACCTTGTATGACTTTTCCTTGCCCTCCTTAATGGTCTCCAGCAGAGAATACGCCAATGTATAATCATTCAGATCGATTGGGAAATACTCCTGTGCTGTTGCCTGAACAAGCGCCCCAATTTTATTTTCCTTTACATTAGGAAGTGTTACCTCACGAGTTGCGATCTTACTGGACGCAATCGAGAACACAACACTCTTTTCTTTCATTCCTGCCTCTGCCAGCTCATTGCGGAAAGCGACTGCCAATACATCCTTATCACGGATGACACCATCTTCAATAACACCCTCCGGTGTTGCAAAGCTGACCGCGCGGTATACATGCGGATTTTTCTTTTTATAATCAATCTCAACAATCTTGGTCACTTGTGTACCAATCTCAATACTAAGTACATGTTTTGCCATATCGTACTTTTCCTCCCTGTCTCAATATTTTTGCATCACACAAAATTCAACGTATGCAGAATAACTGCAAAATGGAGCCTAACGCTATGCTCATGGTAAGCTCGCTGTTAAACTCTCTGTGACAGCAAAATTACTGCCATCTTCTGAATAAAACGTCAATGAACGGTTACTATGATCGATCATCCAAAAAGCGGTCAATCACATTTTAATCATACCAATATACCAATCAATCAAAGGAGTTCCCCATAATGCCGTGAACCAGATGCCCACAGACAAATAAGGTCCCAATGCCAGACGATGCTCTGCATGACTTACTGCCATACGGATCAGATGAATCACTGAACCAATGATACATCCCAAAAAGAATGCCAAAACAGCACCTTTCCACCCCAGCAATAACCCTGCACCAAACATCAGCTTGATATCTCCACCGCCGATTCCCCTTCCGACAGTAATAAGATAAATAACCAAAAGAAACACGCTGACAGAAAACATTCCGATCACGTGATCCTTCCAGGCATGCAGATCAAGCAATGTTGCCGCAATCCCCAGCAATAAGATGAATAGATTGATACCATCCGCAATCTCCATAGTCCGGAAATCAAGGACACTTAAAACAATAAGGGCGGATGTCAGGAGACAATATACGACACTCATATAATTCCAACCGTTCGCCAAGAAAACGATCACATATAATGCTCCATTCATGCCTTCCACTAAGGGATACTGAAGCGATAACTTTGTGTGACACTTCCTGCATCTGCCCCTTAGAAATAAAAAACTAAATAACGGAACCAGGTCATACCAGCGCAGCTGATAGCCACAAGTCATACAATGGGAGTGTGGAAACACTATGCTTTCCTTTAAAGGAATACGATAGATGCAGACATTCAGAAAACTGCCGATCACAATTCCAAAGAGAAAGACGAATATGTATAAGACTATAGTTATCGCTGCTACTGACATGACGTGACTCCTATTAATTACAATTACTCAGATACAACTTTGAGTTTGTCAACTGTTCCACCTGCACAATATACTGTAACCTGACCTGTTGTATTGTTATATTCAACAGAGATATCAGGTGAAGCTTTTGCTGTTTTTGATTTAAATTTGCCAGTAATGTTACTTTCAATTGTTGCTACTGGTGTAGCGGTAGTTCCATCTGAACTGCGAAGAAGACCAAGTTCTGTAACCCAGTCAGCACCACCGGTTGTTGTATCACAACTGCTTAACTGAGTTGGACCGAATGATGTAACAGTTCCGTCAGCCTGTGAGATAGCGGATACTATATCTGTACAAAGGCTGCTAAGCTGCTGCTGATCCTTTGACATACGAGACTTCTCCATATACGGAAGTACCTGAGAAGCTACGATACCAACAAGGATAGCCATAATAGCCATAACGATGATCAACTCAACAAGAGAGAAACCTTTCTTGTCATTTTCCTGTAACTTTGCGAGATAATTCTTGATAACTTTCTTCATAATTATAATCTCCTTTTCATTGAATTTTATTTATCAAAAGACTGCTTGGCACAGCCCCAAGATCAAAACAAAATAGATTTTTCTGTTTCCCAAAAACATTATGCATTTTCTGCCGCACTGTACATAGAAAGCATTGGAGCCATAATTGCAAGCATAATCGGCACAACCACCCCAGCCATCAGCACGATGATCACAGGCTCCATAATTGCAGTTACTGCTTTCGTTGCATTCTCCACTTCCTCCTCATAGAAATCAGCAGCATGCCCCAGCATTTCCTCCATATTACCGGTTTCCTCACCAATCGCCGCCATATTATAAAGAAGCGGTGGAAAAATACCAGCATCCCGAAGCGGCACCGACAACGGTGTTCCTCGTTCCACTTCACCTCTTGCTTCTTCCATGACCTTCTGTACAATACGATTACTCATCAGCTTCGTTACAATGGAAATTGCATCCACCATCGGAATACCGGATGCCATCAATGTACTCAGTGTACGAGCCAGCCGAGCCGCTGCCGATTTGATCTGGAGATCTCCAACCAGCGGAATACGGAGTAGAACACGTCCCATAATAATAGCACCACTCTCCGTCTTTGACCATATACGAAATGTGACCACGATTGCCACGATAATAATCAAAACAAGCCACCACCAGTGGATCATACCATTACTCATTGCCATAACAATTTTTGTAATTGTCGGAAGATCCATACCGGCCCCCTCCAAAGTATCTTTAAACTGTGGAATAATATATGTAAGCATTAACACAACGACACCGGCAACAACCACTAAAAGTACGACCGGATAAATCAATGCCTGCTTGATCATACTCTGCGTCTTGTTATCCTTTTCGAACTGTTCTGCCATTCGACAAAAAGATGTCTCCAAACTACCGGATGCCTCGCCGGCCTCCACCATGTTCAAAAGCATATCCGGGAAGATTCCCTCCTGAGCTCTCATAGCATCTGCCAGAGACTCACCTTTCTCCACCAGAATACGTGTCTGATCCAGTGCTTTCTTCAGATACTTATTGGTCACCTGATCTGTGATCATCTGAAGCGCCTGAATAACCGTAACGCCGGCATGAAGTATACTCTCAAACTGCTTACAGAACACGGAAAGATCTCTAGCTTTTACCTTCTTGCCTATGCTAATGGAAATGTCCTTATTTAAAGCATTCGGAATCTCCACACTGATCGGGATCAGTCCCTCTGCCTTCAGAGAATTCCTTGCAGCTGCCTCATTGGCGGCTTCCAGAGTTCCCTTCTTTTGTTTACCATTGGCGTCTACCGCCACATAATTAAATGCTGCCAATTCATCACCCTTTTCTACCCCTCTGTGTGAGATGTCATACTCACAATGGGTCGTTTATTTGTGTTGTATATAACATCCCCGATAGTTATATACGGTATCACTTTTTTGATTGTACTACATTCGTCTCACTTTTTCAACGACATTTATTAAATTTCTATAAAAAATAGTTCACATAATTTTGACCTCATTTTTATACATATTGTCCAAATGACATCTCTATTATGTGAACTATCTTTGTGAAACATTTCTGTTTTATTCGACAAATTAGAACAATTTACGTTTGAGAACCTCCGGCTCCTGAGCGAACTCCAATGCAGTATCAGCTGAAATCTTCAGATCATGATACAGATCAAAGATCGCATCATCCATGGTCTGCATACCCATCTTTTTGCTGGTCTGGATCGTAGATGGGATCTGATGTGTCTTGGCATCACGGATATTACTTGCAATCGCAGGTACCGTATGCATAACCTCATACGCCGCAACTCGTCCCTTACCGTCAGAGGTCGGCATCAACTGCTGGGAGATAACTGCCAGCAGTACCATTGCAAGCTGCACACGGATCTGCTGCTGCTGATGTGGCGGGAATACGTCGATAACACGATCGATGGTTGCTGCCGCACCAATGGTATGCAGTGTGGAGAATACCAGGTGACCGGTCTCGGCTGCGGTAATGGCTGCACCGATCGTCTCCTGGTCACGCATCTCTCCGACAAGAATAACATCCGGGTCCTCACGAAGTGCTGCACGGATACCGTTTGCGAAGGAAAGGGTATCAAATCCGATCTCTCGCTGATTGACGATAGAGTTTTTATGCTTATGAAGGTACTCGATCGGGTCCTCCAATGTAATAATATGCTCTTTACGATTCTCATTGATCATATTGATCAGTGATGCCAGCGTCGTAGACTTACCACTACCGGTAGGTCCTGTAACCAGTACCAGACCACGTTTTCTTTTGGCCAGATCCATAACAGACCATGGGAGACCTAACTTCTCCGGTGCCGGGATCACAGTATTGATCAGACGAAGTACTGCTGCAAAGGAATTCTTCTGGCGGAACACATTACAACGGAATCGTCCCAACGCTTCTGTACTATAAGAGAAATCCGCCTCACCATCTCTCTTTAAGGTGGCAACCTGTCTCTCATTCATAATAGAAAGAACCAGCGTCTGTGTATCATGAGAGGTCAGCACATGAGGAATAATATCCTCGATCGTACCATTTACACGCATTTTCGGTGGAAGTCCAACCGTAATATGTACGTCGGATGCTCCCACGTCTCTGGCAATTTCCAGCAAACTGTCCATTGTGATTTCCATTTTGTAAACCCTCCATATTCTATAGATTAATTATCATAAGCGACACGATGTACTTCCTGCAGTGTCGTAATACCCTTCAATACCTGTTTATTAGCTGACATAACAAGTGTGTTCATACCTTCTGCGATTGCCTGCTTCTCCAGTTCCTCCGCTGTACCACCGGTTGCGATGATACGCTTAAGACTCGGAGACATCTGCATGATCTCATAGATACCGATACGTCCTTTATAACCGGCGCCTCCACACTCCAGACATTCCTCGTTTGGCTCAATATGAGGAATTAATATTTCCTCTCCCCACTTCTCCTCCGGGATACCAAGCTCTTTCTTTTCCAAGTCATCTGCCGGCACCATACGCTTACACCGCGGACAGACGCGGCGAAGAAGTCGCTGTGCAATAACTCCGATCACCGCATCAGAGATCAGATAATTCTCAATCCCCATATCCGCAAGACGGCTGATGGTACTTGCCGCACTGTTCGTATGGAGTGTACTAACTACCAAGTGACCCGTGATAGCGGACTCAACGGCAATGCCGGCGGTCTCACCGTCTCGAATCTCACCGATCATGATAATGTCCGGATCCTGACGCAGAATGGAACGAAGTGCCGCGGCAAAGGTAAGTCCCGCTTTGGCATTTACCTGTACCTGATTGATACCATTGATATTGGCCTCGACCGGGTCCTCTACCGTGATGATATTTACTTCGTCGGTATTCAGCTCACTGAGTGCCGTATAAAGAGTCGTTGATTTACCGGAACCGGTAGGTCCTGTAACAAGCATAATGCCATTTGGATGCTTCAGAATATCCTCAAACCGGTGAAGCTCCTCCGGCTCAAATCCAAGATCTTTCTTATCACGGCTCAAAGCAGTCTTCTGTGCAAGACGCATAACGATCTTCTCACCATATACTGTTGGAAGAATAGATACACGAATATCGTACTCCTGCCGATCGACGATCTGTGTCATACGACCATCCTGTGGTTTACGCTTCTCAGAAATATCCATACCGCCAACGATCTTGATACGCGCAACCATCGCTGACAGCAATGAAATATCATGACGCATCGCCTCCTGAAGCACACCATCGACACGGAACCGAATACGGAGCTGATTCTCCAGCGGTTCAAAGTGAATATCGGATGTTCTTTTATGTACTGCCTGCTCAATGATCTGATTAACCAGACGAACGATCGGCGCCTGCTTAACCTCCTCTGA
>ULRH01053768.1_pt1 | contig 13994 bp, 10 predicted proteins | sample 1955271 | NCBI WGS metagenome assembly ULRH01 (sample SAMEA4835677, study PRJEB28245) | human gut metagenome | biome: gut microbiome; material: fecal sample | place: Denmark | collected 2008 | reverse complement strand
AGCCACTCATCACCCAGTGCGCAATTGCACGCAGTTTGTGCGCACTGTTGTTGTAATATTCCTCTTCCAGAAACGAAAGAACCCAGAATAACAAAGCAGAATCCGGATTTTCATGAAAAATCATCTCAATCTCATGCGTCATGCGGTCCACATATGCCGGTTCCCGTTCCAGAAGTGTCATAATATAAAGATAATAGCCCCACTCCGGTGTATGGTGATCGGGCCATTCCCGTTTAAATTCCTCAAGAATCCACTCCGCTTCCTGTTTCTGGTGATTGATCACCAGTGCCTGTGCTTTCATCAGCGGATACATCACCTGATCCGGAAGCATGGCATGCAGCTGGTTTAAACGTTCTACCGACTCATTTGCCCACACACCTGTCACAATTTTTTTCAGGCGGAATGCCTCATACAGTTCTACCAGCCCGGACTGACATTCCCTGATTTTGGCATGTTCTTTTTGTTCTTTGGACTTTTGTTTTTCCCCTTTGTGCGCATAAATCTCCAGAACCTTTGTCTCATATACCGAGGAAAAAGTAATTTTGGCATAATTGTTTCCGGCATGCATCCGGTCATAGTCCACGATGTATTTCAGGACAAACGTACTCCCCAGAAAATCCTCCGAAGTAATCTGCGTCTGTGCCGGCTGTACAAACGCGGCATCGGAGGTGATGGCAAGTTCCAAATATCCCCATTCGCTCTTTTTGATTTCGATCTTCTGCTGCTGGCTTTCGGTAAGCGCATCAAACCGGCAGTCTGTCTCAGAAATTGTAAAATGGATCTGTTCTTTTCTGCCGGCTGCCACCAAAAATTCTTCCAGATTCTGCGACGATGGTTTTGCCGCAAGAATCCCCTGATAGTACATCTTTTCTTTTGTCTCTTTTGCTTTTAGAATATTGGGAAAACTCTTGTGATAAAAGAGCTGATATGCTTCCTGCCAGTTTTCCTTTGCAAGTGCCGTAAAATCCGAAAGACTGCGAATCGCACCTGTGGCAGTCTGCGCATATAAACGGGATATGGATACACAAAAAGAAAGGCTGTGTACACTCTGATTGCAAAGAATCACAAACGCACCCTTTTCCTCCTGCCCCTCAACGAGACCCTTACTATGAAACTGATACCGAATCCGTATATTTTCGCCTTCAAACTGGGGAGTCAGGCACTCCATCCTTGGGTGGGTGGAGTAGACAATGCCCCTCACCGGAATATGGTTTTCACTGGTAATTTCAAATTCCCCGGTATATTCCTGTCCTTCTGTAACCGTAAGAAACAGTTCCTCGTCCGAAATAGAAAGCGAAGGCTGATCCGATTCGAATTTTCCTGCGGCTATCTGCCTGATTCTCTTCTGCACATCCACACCTGCTTTTCTACTAGTATGTCTTTTATTATATACGATTCCTTATATGCATGCAAGAACCAGCCCCACTTTTACGCCCTCGAAAAACGGGCATGGATCATGCGGCATCTCGCAGAAATCCACTCAACAATCAGGCTCAGATACCGAAGAACCGGTTCCGTAATAATTGCAAAAATTACCATCAGCATTTCACACTGTTTGGAAATTTCCGTAATTCCGAAAAAACTTCTGCCAAACAGCATGCAAAGAATCCATCCTGCAATCACGCCGACCAGCATTACAATATGTCCGGTATTCATCGGTCTTGCAATGCGGTGCAGAATCATAAAACCAACAATTGCAACCAGAATGGTACATGATGTAGACAGACAATCCAGATCTACCTGAAATTCCCGGCAGAAAATCACCAGACCACTTACTACGATAAAATCCGTCAGTCCTGCCGGAAGTGCCCGCACAAGTACGTTGGTCAGGAAATGTCCGCGGATCAGCTCCTTATTCGGCTCCAGTGCCAGAACAAACGACGGAATACCAATCGTAAACATACTGATCAGCGATACCTGTGATGGTTCCAGTGGATAATCCAGCATCAGAATCACGGAGAAAATGGCAAGCAGCATGGAGAAAATATTTTTTACAATATACAATGCGGCGGTCCGCTCAATGTTGTTTACCACACGGCGTCCCTCTGCGACCACCGATGGCATTCTGGAAAAATCGGAATCTAAAAGTACCAGCTGTGCCACATTAGAAGCGGCTTCGCTGCCGGAGGCCATCGCCACGCTGCAGTCTGCATCTTTAAGTGCCAGCACATCATTTACACCATCTCCGGTCATGGCAACCGTTTTTTTATGTTCTTTCAGTGCCTGTACCAGCATCCGCTTCTGGCTCGGGGTCACACGGCCGAATACCGTATATTCTTCCACCGCGCGATAATAATCTTCTTTTTCTTTCAGAGTCGATGCATCGACAAAACGCTCCGCACCCACAATCCCCGCCTCTGCCGCAATGACGGAAACCGTCAGCGGATTGTCACCGGAAATCACCTTGATATCAACATCATTTTCCGCAAAATAAGTAAAGGTTTCCTTTGCCCCTTTGCGGATCGGATTGGCAAGCATCACAAAACAAAGCGGAAGTACCGGCTCTGTCAGCGGTTTCCGGTCAAGCGTCCCTTCATATTGCGCAAATACAAGCACACGGTAGCCTTTACTGCTGTAGGTGGCAATCTGTTCCTGATACTGGGCAAACTGCCCCCGCAGAACAAATTCCGGTGCTCCGATCACATAAGATTTCCCATCGTTCATCACGGCTCCGGAATACTTCGTTTCCGAAGAAAACGAATACACTTCCCTTGCCCGCATACCACTTCCGTTTGAGAAATGCGCTTTGAGTGCTTCCATCGTCGCATTGTCTTTTTCCTGCGCTGCCACAAAATCTGCCAACAGCTGGGAAATTTCCAGCTGATCTGCCCCATCCAGAACAGAAAAATCATAGACATGCATCCCCGGCTCGGTGATCGTGCCTGTTTTATCCACACAAAGAACATTGACTCTCGCCAGCGTCTCAATACATTTCATATCGTGGATCAATACCTTCTTCTGTGCCAGCCGCACGGAACTAACCGCAAGTGCCACACTTGTCAGCAGATACAGCCCCTCTGGAATCATTCCGATGATAGCCGCCACCATACCGGTGATACTGTCATGAAACGTTCCCTCATTGTAAATAAACGACTGCACGAACAGGGCAATCCCGATCGGGATGATAATAATTCCCATCACCATGATCAGATAATTCAGGGAGCGGATCATTTCTGACTGCTCTCCCTTTTTGCTTTTCGTCGCCTGCAGGGTCAGCTTTGAAATATAAGAATCTTTTCCGACCTTCTCAAGACGTGCACATGCCTTTCCGGATACCACAAAACTTCCGGAAAGCAGGGAATCCCCCTCCCGTTTTTCAATTTCATCCGACTCTCCGGTGATCAGGGATTCGTTCACCTGCAGCTCTCCGGATACCACTTTCGCATCCGCCGGAATCTGGCTTCCCGCCGAAAATTCCACAATATCATCCAGCACCAGCTGATCTGCCGGAATCTCCTGCCGCTTTCCGTCACGGATTACAACTGCATGCGGTGCATTCAGAATGGATAATTTATCCAGCACCTTTTTGGAGTGTACCTCCTGGATAATACCAATACAGGTATTTGCCACAATAATCGGAAGAAACAGCATATCCGACCATGCACCCACAATAGCAAGCAAAACCGCAATCACAGCAAATACAAGATTAAAATATGTGCAGACATTTGAACGCACAATTTCCGGAACCGACAACGTGGAAGACTCTACTTTATAGTTGTTTTCTCCCTGTGCAAACCTTCTTTTTACCTGCTCTGCAGACAGCCCGGACTGTGGATCTGCTGCAATTCGTTCCATTCTGACTCTGTTTTCCTGTTCCATGATAATAATTCCATCCGCTTCCTATGTATTTTTCGTTAAATTTTCAGATGAAATTATTATAACCGATTCTTTCACAAAAGTTGTCCATTTTCCAAATATTTTTCAAACATTTAACAATTGTTTATAAATAATGCCGTAGCATGAGTTTCTGATCCCTGATCACCTATACCATTTTTACCACCCAGACGTTGCTTCGTACCATGCAGTATCCGATCACGACCTTGATCAGTTCCGTGGCCTGTACCAGAAAATAAACACTTACAATTCCAAGTCCCGTACCGTGTGCCAGCAAAAATGCAACCGGCACAACAACCACCCAGGTAAACACCGAATCAAATAAAAACGTAACCATCGTTTTCCCACCGGAACGAAGCGTAAAATAAGATGCATGACTAAACGAACAAAACGGCATGATCAGCGCAGAAACGGCGATAAACTTTGTAGCCAGATCCTTAATTTCCGCTGTCGTATTGTAAATATCAGGGAAAAATCCCCCCACGAGGAACATGATTGCTGCCATAATCACACAGCAGAAAACACTGAAAACAATCATCTTGTTGTCTGCGTCTTTTGCTTTTTCCAGTTCTCCGGCTCCCAAATACTGTCCCACAACAATACTGATACACGCTCCCAACTGTATATAGACAATGTTAAACAAATTGGTAATCGTCGTGGCAATATTCAGCCCTGCCACCACATCAAGTCCGCGCACAGAATAGCACTGGGTCACGGTGGTCATGCCCGCCGCCCATAAAACCTCATTGAACATCAGGGGAAGCCCTTTGATCAGTATCGTTTTCAGTTCGCTCACCGGGATTCCAAATCCGCGATAAGCCCCTTCCAGATACCGGTTCTTCTCCCGGTTTCTATGTGCCCAGAAGACAACAATAACCGCTTCCACATACCGGGCAATCACAGTGGCAAGTGCCGCCCCTGTCACCCCAAGTTCCGGAAATGGTCCCACACCAAAAATCAACAGATAATCCAGCACTGCATTGGTTCCCACCGCCACAAAACTTGCCAGCATCGGAACGAGCGTCTGTCCCGTTTCTTTTATATTGGTGGCATATGCCTGGTTCACTGCAAACGGAACCAGTCCCACCAGCATAATCACCAGATACTGCTTTCCATATTGAAGTGCCACATCGGTTGCTCCATTTCCCGCAGTATCCGTCAGATACAGGGAAATCAGATCCGATCCCTTCGTAAGCAGCAGCAACATGGTAAGTCCTGACACAAGCAGCGTCGCATAAAGCTTAAAACGAAACGAATGCATATGTCCCCTGTGATCCCCATTGCCAAAATACTGCGCACCAAAAATACTTGCCGCCGACACCGCTCCAAAAATTGCCAGATTGTACACAAAAATCAGCTGGTTTACGATTGCAACACCGGACATCTGTTCCGTTCCCAGCTGTCCCACCATAATGTTGTCCAAAAAGCTGACCAGATTCGTGATGGCATTCTGCAGGATCATTGGCACTGCCAGCAATAAATAATGGCGGTAAAACGCACGATCCCCCATATACTTCTTTTTAAATTTTTTCCAATAACTCATAAAAAACCTCTTTCATATTATTTTTCAATCCTCTTTTTGAAATCCCTGGTTTAAAAATTCATTCCATTTCGCATTTGTATTCTCCCATTCATGCTTCTGCATAATCCGGTTCCGGTCACTTAGAATTGCCAGCATCTCATCCACGATTTCTGCCATCGGAAGTTTCCTGTAATGTGACAAATAGCCAAGCATCCTCTGTGCCGTCCAGTCTGTGTTCAGATTCAGTGAAATCTGCTCACAAAACTCCTGTGGAAAGCCACGGTTCAGGAGGGTGTTATATAATTCCATTGATTTTTGTGTTCTTGGTTTCATGTCTTCTCCATTCTGCAGTAATCTTTTACGTCAATTCAATTAAAAACATCTCGTACAGATCATCCTCTCCCTGCAACAGCGGCGAATTCTCGCCGCCTCCATTCGTGGAACGACGCATTGCTGCGTAAGAATCCTCACCGGCAGAGACCAGATCCATAGCGGAAAAGGTGCATCCATGCTCCTGTGCAATACGGCAGAATGCGGAAACCGGATTTTTCATTTCCCGGGTAGCTAACAACGCCTGCGCAAGTTCCGGATTGGATCGAGCCCTGGCTTTTAAATTTTCCAATTCATCATATATGTTCATCGTGTTTTCCTTTCTCATCCATCTGTAACCTTGTTATGTCACACATCTTTCCTGCCTATTCGTTTAAACTCACAAAAAAATGCTCTCCTGCCGGTCAGATTACCTCTGCGCCAAATGGCATCAGGGATAATTTTGCAATTTTGAAAAACTGCTTTCCAAAGTATATTTCCTAATATGCTCATATCAATACTCCTTTTCTATCTCACCATCTATTCCATACATTTTCTTGAATTCATCAAGATCCGCCTGACTCTTAATCAGCATAACCTCTTCGATCTTACCTGTATGGATGTCCTTAAAACCGGCAACCTGCTCACCGTTACAGATGCTTGCCTTAATTACCGGCTTCTTGTTTTCTTTATCATAAGTCTTTGTAACTGTCTTTCTCTTAAATAATCCCACTCTGAGCACCTTCTTTTGATTTTGCCATCTGTATGAGTTTTTCAAAAGACTGAGCAAAGCGTACATCATCTTCCTCTGTACGCTTTCTCGGTCCCTTCATATGATTCTTATGCGAGCTGCGTCTTGCCTTCTTGTTAAGATGCCGCTCCATAAGCATCTGGTCAATATTTTCATTCGTGTACCACTTACCGGATTGGTGAATGGCATACGCTTCTTTTCCAAGTGCCATAGCAGCGACACCATAATCCTGAGATACTACGACATCCCCTTTATGACAAATGCTAATCAGCTTGTAATCTACAGCATCTGCTCCTGCACCAACTACGATCACTTCGCTATAGTCTGAATATAATACGTGATTCGTATCACACAGCAATGTGGCTGGAATACTATATTTCTTTGCTATTTCTTCTACAATACCTACTACAGGACACGCATCTGCATCTACAAATATCTGCATTTTTCTCCTCAAATCTACTTTATATCATCTACGATTCACTGGTGTACGCACTTCTATAAGATTTCCCGACGGATCATAAAATCTTACCATCTTTTGTTCCCCGACCAGCACTGTCAATTCCGTCTGAAACCTCACAAAAATATCACTTGAAGTAAGTTTATCTACCAGTCCTTCAACATCATTATCTTCAAAGTACAGTTCCGTCGTGTTATTGAACGGTGTTGTATATCCTCCAATCACATCCGCCCATAATTTTGCATCCTGTAATACAAGTCCTTCCGATAATATTACATTTCCTTCCTGCTTCATAATCACCTGCAATCCAAACATTTCTTTATAAAAACGAATAGATTCTTCCATATCATCAACCACTATCAAAACATTTTTCAATTTCATAATTTCTTTTTCTGCCTTTCTAGTTCTTTTTGAATCCATGTCATAATTATATCTACAAGATAATCCTGCTGCACCTGACTCAGTTCCCTGCCCGGCTGCATTTTGTGCCACTTCCGGATACACTCTCTGCAGCATGTTGCAGTTGCATGTTGGGCAATAAATACCGGATGCCCCTTCATAGGAGTCTGTTTGCCATCATTTGCTATAAATGCGGGAGCTTCTCTCTTTGCAATAAAGTCCTTTGCATGTTGTCTGATCGTATCAAGTCCCTTTTGGTTTATGTAATCTATGTCTTTCTGCTTCAAATGAAAGCTGCTTCGAAATTTGGAATTGTCCAATCTCTCGAACAACTGCCTGTACCACTCGTCCTTTGTCATCAGAATTTCACTACTCGTTCCATAATGTAAGCCTCCTGTTATTTATCTAATAATGTAATTTTTATTTTCAGTATAACCCATAAATAATTCTCAAATCAATGCCTTCCGGAATGGTTCTAATCCATTTATGCAGAGAGTCTGCATAAATTACTTTTTATCTTAAATTAGCCACTGGAGAAATACGATCAAGAAGATAAACCTCCTCTCCTGTTTTCTCTGGATTATCTGTGCCCAGTTCTTTTGCAATCGAACGGAATTTTTGCAAATCCTTTCGCTCCGTTGCACCAGGCATCATATCTGGAACGCCTTTCAGTAATCCGAGCAAATTCAGTATCGTATTCAAATAAGATCCAAAATTTAAAAAACCGGTAGTTCCAAGCATAAAATCAACAATACTTGTCGATTTTGCAGTTCGTTCCGAAGCCTCTGCCAAAATATTATTATACTCCCGAATCTTTTGTCTTCGATCTGTTTCTTCCATCTTCTCCAGATTTTCCAAAATAGCCCGGAACTTCAAAGGTGTCTGGTACTTGTCTGCCATGTTTGCAGTACGCAAAATATCAATATTTTCTTTTGTGTCGAAGAATTCCAGCATATTTCTTTCTGTATAATTTGTATTCCAAATCGACTGCATCCGCTTCACTTGCTCTGGTGCATACCAATATACCTTCATCATTCCTTCCATCATAGAAGTCTCTGCCTCATCCGTATATATTTTATTATCATTTTCTGCACGAAACGGAAAATATGTTGCATCCAAAGCCATGGCTAAATGTGCCGATTCCGCCTTTGAAATAAATTCAAATTCAATTGCACTCTTCTGATCATGCTCTCTGAAAAAATTATATGCCAACTGATTAATGCCGAAATTACTGACTGCCATAGGACTCGAATTTTGCAAAATGCCAAAACTTTCTCCCACTACTCTATATGGCCATGCCAACAGTTCTGATATATGAAGTGCCACTTCATCCTGTTTCTGATTTCCATATTTTGCAAGTTGCGATGCCATCTCATAAGCCATCGGATAATTGGCAGCATACTGATTTTTCATCTCAACCAGCTGTGCAATCATCATCGCATTCATAGCTCTTCTTCCAATTACAGAATCCGGTGACTCTTTGTAAGCATCCAAAATAACCTGCCGATCATACCTCGTCTCATCATTTCCTAACAAAAGAACTACTTTCCCCATTGAAACAAGTTGAACCAGCTCTTTCTTTTTCATGCCCTGTATTTCCAAAAACTCATCCAAAAAATTTTCAATTGGCAAAGCAAGATACACCGTATCATATAATAATAAAAGGCTGCGTAGATTGATCACTGGAAAAACAGACGCATTCACAAAGCATTTCAGTTCACCATCTCTGCAAAAAGATAAATCCTTTCTCTTTACAGAGCCATCATAAATTGCCTCTATATTGTCATACCAGAAATCTGTCTCAGCAACTGTAAACGGATAACTCTTGTTCGTATTTAACCACATAACACTGTCCTGCGGATTTAATTTTGTTTTATCTTCCGGAGGGTCCGTTGTACGAAGTACCTGAATCTGATCCGTTCCAAAGTCAACTTCTGTCAGTTCCTTTTGCAACCTTGCGATCTGTTTGTCACTCACATCACTTCCAACATAAATATCCATATGAAAATTTATGCCGCCTTCACTCGGAACAATTTTTCTAATGTCAAAATCATGGTATCTTCCATAAATATATTCTTCTATCTCAGCTCTGGTCCTCGCTGTTGCCCGAAAATCATCCACCGGATGTTCCATATCAATTGGAGAGAGTTCCTCTATATAATGTTCCGGCACCTGATCCGATAATGATATCTGCAAAGTAACATACCTTATGGAGCGATCAAAATATGTCTTTATTTTTTCAAAATCGTCTGGTATATTGGAACATAAAATCACATACATAAAGGGAGCTATTTTAAATATTCTGGTTTTGATACCTATGTATTTTAAGCGTAATGATAAGTCATTGCGCCTGACATTATTGTCATTTGTTAACATGAGATCACCACCTTAATCACATTTCCATTTTAATACTAATTGAGAAGCTTCTTCTTTTGTTACATGACGCTCTCCCTTCTCCAACTCCAATAGCAATGTTGCCAACTTTAAAAGTTCCTGGTCTGTAAAATCACGAACAAGCTGCTTTTTATCATAATTATCTAATATATCTTTTGCAATATTTGGGGTTGTGTATTTATCATTCGATAATGCATTAAATTGCCATCCTTCATTTTCTCCAGATGATTTCCATGCTCCAGCCGTTTTACATATATAACGCAAATGATTTTTCTTATTCGCTATGTACATTCTTATATATTCGTGTTTCTTTTCCGGTTCTATTAATTCCCATAGTGCAATAATGTTACTATATGCATTTTCCTCTACATTGTCTAATTCTTCTATAATTTTATGAACCCTTTCAAGAAAAGTAACCTCTATTTTACCTAATTGTTCTTTCGAAATTATTTTCTCCTGATCACTCTCTTGTTCTAAATTATGCCTGCCGTATGCTTTTTCTATACTATTTAGTTCTGCACACACAGCCCCAAGTTGATATAAATCTCCATTTTTCACCAAATCTTTTAAAATATTATAACGTTCTTGTTCAGAATCAATTTTTTTCAAAAGTACTTTCCCACAAGCCTCGAATTTGTCTATCTTTGAAAAAATAAAGATCTCATTTTCTGAAACTTCACTTAAACGATATTGCATCTTATACAAACATCTTAGTATTACCTTTAGTCTTTTCTGGGATACTGTATTTATCAATGCATTCAGTTCATCAACAAAATAACTAATATTTCCATCTGTATCTATTTTATTTATCATCTCGACTAATTGCTTTTCATTAAATGAATTAATGCATTCATTTATTGTAGTTCGTGAAATAGGAATATCCGTTAAATCCAATTTAAAATACAATTCAAAATGTTCCGAATGAGCCACTCTCATTCTTGTTTGTACACCATTATCCGGATCATAAATGCTAGTTTCGTTCACAGCATCAGCGAACACCGGAAACAATGTTGCAACACAAGCCAATGCACGTACCGATTCAATACCATTTTTTTCAAAATTTTCGAGATATAACTTTCTTTTGTTTTCTGAATTTTCCCTTAATCTTTCAAAATAGTATAATCCCGTTCCACATAATATATCTTTATGTTCAGCAATCCACTCATACAATTTGGGATCTAAAACTGATATAGTTGTAAGTGCAATCAAATCCTCTATGCATGTTTCTTTTGCCAACATACTATACTTAAATTGAAATGTATTTATTATACGATTAACGTCTCTTAATGTATGAATAAATGGATCAACACACTTTTCATATACTACTTTCCAATACGCCTTGTTAATATCTACCGTTGCCCCGTTCTCTTCAATTACACCATTTAATTTTGCAAACAAAATATTTTGCACACTTTTTCTATTTAAATATGGAATTTCAAATGGAATTTGAACAATTTTTTCTAAATATTCATCTCCATTATATTTATGTACCTCTTCTAAAGCTCGACAAACAACTTCACGATCCATTGATAATATATAAATTATGTTTGGAAAATCTGCTACCTGTTTAACCAGCTGAAATACATCCCTAATTTGAGAATTTGTTAATCGATCAATATCATCAATAACTACAACTATTTTATGATTTTGTGCTACTAATGCTTTCTCCAATTTTTCTTTTGCTTCTTCTAAGCTTTCCTGATTTAATATTTTTTTTGAGCAGAATCGTGCAAATAATTTACTACCTCCAAATATACTCTTTCCAATAACCGGAATATGTTCAACTCCTTCAAATATATCCGCATAATTTTCTAAAAGTTTTCCGATATTCTTCTTTATTACTTCGCTTTTATTGGTATTTAAGTTTGATTTTAAACATTCAAAAAATAAGGCAATCAAATCATTTTTGTCACAATAATTCCAAGGTGAAAATTTAATAATAATTGCATCTTTTTTATCCTTTTCAGAAATCTCTTTAAGCTCTTGCATAGCCATGTTTATTACAGAAGTCTTACCTGTTCCCCATTTTCCATATAAACCGATTACTAAACCTTCTGCTCCTGTATATCCATATATAGCTTGTCCCAAACGTTTAGAAAATGAACTTCTCCCTAAGCGATCCTGTTGTATATTTTTAATTGCACGATCTGGATTATACAATATGCATACCTCCTATTAAATAAATCAAGTTACTCCAACTTATTCTATAATACCTCCATTCATCATTTCTTTAATAATCTGAACTTAGAATTATATCTATATACAATTTCAAGTTCAGATAATCGTTCTTTCAATATTGATAATAAAATATTTTATTCTATCACTGCCCCTAGAACTTCAACTAAAAATGTTTTTAAAGTAATAATTTCCATGCTTTGGATAGTTGCTGTTCCCTCCGGTTGTAAGCAATAACTCGTATATGTTTTTGAATTAAACTCATCATTATTAGATTCAAATTTATCGTCTTTATTTATTTTTAAGGTCGTATTAAATGATTCCATATCTTCAACAATTTCATTTTTTGCCACATCTAAATCATAACATATAAATTTATAAATATATCTAAATGGATGATTTATTTTTTTAGTTAATGTTCCCTTCAATTCAATATACTTTGGTGTTCCCATGTAATCCACAACAAAATCTATTCCCTTTGTTGTATTATAATCCATCAAACTAAACTTGAATAAATCTGGATAATGTTCCATTATTGTAAGCAAAACAACAAATGTTTCTGATTCTGAATATCCACTACGTGTTTTAGTCGGCTCTAAAATTTCTGCCCCATCTGGTAATATAATTTTTTTTCTTGATTTGCTAGAAATATATCTCTTTTTCAATTCTTTAGCATCTGATTCAATTGAAGAAATAGTTTTTTCCAACAATTCCCACCCTTGTCTTTCTTGCATAGCATCATTTATTCGTTTACTTCTAAAGACTTTGTTTACTTCTTTTTTAATCAGATCTAACTTTTCAATATCAGTATTTCTAATAGAACCTCTATTAGCAGTCAATTGAAATGCATCACAATCAATAAAAGCCTGCATATAAGTATATGATCCAACACCTTTTCCTCCAATAAGCCAATCATCCACTTTTTCAACCGGTACTCCGCCTTTACACGCCCACAAGCCATATCTTTCTCCATCTGTATGATTTTCTTCAGTACTTGCTCTCCCTTGTTTTGACAGCAATAAATCGTATCTTCTCTTTGTCTCATATCCCTCTAAACTAATAATAAGCCGAAAAGATAAACTTCCAGTTGTTATTGTTTCATTAAACACCATTTTACTATAGAACATATATGATGCCTTATTACTTCCAATTTTTTTAGCATATCTCTTCATTGCTGTATCTGTAATTCGTTCTTCTGGAAAATAATGACCAAAAGGAATTTCTTCGAAATTTCCCAATTTTGTATCAACAAATTTAGGAACAGGATCACAATCAGAAAGATCCTTATACTTGTCTCGAAAATTTTCTTTTAATAAACCACTTAAAAAGAATTTTATATCTTTATTTTTCAGTCTTTCATTATACTTAGTTTCAACAGTACCTATAATTGAATACCACATACAATAATCTCTTAAATATATATGGTTCAATTTAAATCTAGTATACTGTGTTCCAAAATAACTCGGAGCAATAATTCTAACACAAAATCCAGATGCCCAATCACTCGGTAACGAAATATTTAAATCTGATGGCTCCATAAAATCAGAATAGAATAATTGATGATTTTCTGCAATTTGTTCAATTGGATTTTCTAATTTAACAGCCCAATACTCTCCATCTTTTGTTTTCGAACAAATATGTACTGAATCAGCATTAAAAAATACTTTTGCACCGTGACCTTTATAGCCATGCTTTCCATTAGGTACAAAATCCGCTGTGATTTTACTTGAATTTGCAACATCAAAAAAAGAACTTATGCTTTTTTTCAATAAGCCATTTCCATTATCAATTATATCAATTATCAATGAACTGCCGCCAATTTTACGTTGCTCATATACCTTTATATATATTTCAGAAGCATTTTCGTCAAAAGAATTCTGAATACCTTCACGAAAAATTTCTAATGGATCACCAAAATCTGTAATAATTTGATATAATTCATAACCTTCATTTACTCTAACTTTTCTCATATTTTTCTCCAATCTATAATGTGTAACAACATAATCGTTTTCACATTATCAAAATATTAGTATATCATAATTTCTTAAGTTTAATCTATTTACAGCACTATTTTTCTGAGTAACTCCCCCTCTCTATATTCTTTGAATAATTAGGCGTTTGCGAAACGCCACAGACCGCATAAATACGGCATT
>ULRH01046879.1_pt1 | contig 14121 bp, 10 predicted proteins | sample 1955271 | NCBI WGS metagenome assembly ULRH01 (sample SAMEA4835677, study PRJEB28245) | human gut metagenome | biome: gut microbiome; material: fecal sample | place: Denmark | collected 2008 | reverse complement strand
ACAGACAACTTTCTATTTTTTGATTTTATATCGAACTCACGTTTTTTATGATAGAATGGGAAGCTAATATGCACATTGAGAAGAGTCCCACTGTTACTCCGGACCTGTTTGTGAAAATATTAAAGCCTGAAGAAAAATTTGAGTTGGTTGTTCCATTTACAGATGATAAAGAAGAACAAATCGCGTCAGAAGCATCCCGACATCTGCTGGTATGTTCAGAAGCATTATTCTCCTGTGACGAGATAGGAATGCCACATTATGTGGAAAACCTTCAACTGTATGACATTGTTTATGACAGTTCCAAGGTGGTCATCTCGGCAGATGCGTTCAAGTCGTTTCTATCTGAATCTGAATAAAAAAGCATCCGTATATCCGGAAACGCTCCGAATTCAATAAAGAAGTTGGATAGGATGAAATGAATACGAATCTTAATCATTGTGCGGTTTCTATTTATTCTGTCGAAGAGTTTACTGAAATCCTCGATGCTGTATTTATCTCCTTTTTAGTATTTGCTCGTAAGAACTGGTAACAGATGAGTAAGATAAAAATAAGATAAACAGCTTAACGTGTGGCAATCTGAGAAAATCATGCTGCCTTTAGGATGCCGTGCAACTGTACTGACCGCAACAGCCACGAAACATCGAAGGGCTCAGCTGTGACGACAGCCGATGGAAGCGGAATTAGATAGGGGAAAATTTAGATTACCGGAAACAACGTAGTCTTGTTAAAACGGTTGTCGTTCCACATGTATTATAAGGAAAATTCTTCCATCTGATTGATTGTTTGTAACAGGAACATATATTTCAGGCGTGAATGACGCACGCCTGAAATAGACTTCTGTAGGGATGGTTTTTATTGTTATTCATACAATATGAATATAAGCGGAACGGGATTATTAAAATAAAGAAATGAGATTATTAAAATGAAGAACCGAAAGGACGGAACTTTCTTGTTTTAACTTTTGTTAGCACAAAATGGCCGAAAGAGCCTTTTTTATATGTTAAATTCAGAAGTCGGAAAAATCATCTTGCGCTGTCATTCCACGTGGATGAAGTGCTGCGATTAACGGTCTTTCATACCATTTTAGGCGATGTTTAGTCGCCGTATGTTCATCCCTGCGTTACAATATAGGCCGTTTTGCATTGTGATAAAGCCTTTATCAGAGTGCAATAAGCACCATATCGGAGTGCAAAAAAGGCTTTATCAGTGGCTGAAATGGGCTGTTTCGCAGAGCAGAGGTGTGTATGTGAAGTCGGGGTATGGCGTTAAGTGGTTGATATACAGTCGCTTGTGAAATTCTGTTATTTTCAGCGTTTTTCAAGAGAAAAGGGGAGTTGATGGATTTTCGACGTTAAATCGGCGTTAAAAAGTGTTTAGCGGAAGTGTTTCGCAATGCGCAAAACGGGTTGTTTTCAGAGCTTAAAGAAAATGCCGGAGACCATTTATCCGGCCTCCGGCATTCTGTATGTGTTTACTGTTTTGCCTGTGTTTATGGGCTTATGCTGACCGCCTGTTGTTTTGTTTTCCGCCTGCACGCCTGTCATTATCGTTCCGGCTTCCGCGTGTTTATGTGCGTCCGCCTCTGAAACGATAAACCAGCTGTCCGGAGTTTTCCTGTTCTTATTGTCAGCAGGTCGTCGTGGTGGCGGTGCCGTTTTCCATATTCGTGCTTCTCCCGCCTTGATTGTCGGATAACCGGAACGGGCACGGTCTTTCTCTTGTTCAACGTCCTGTCTGTCCTTACAGCTTCAGTTTCGTCAGGCCTTACGTGTTAGTCGTCACGTCTTGGTCAGCCCTCAAGTTCCTTTTTCAGGAATCGCGGAGTGTATCCCTTGTTGCTTTCGGCCACCTCTTCAGGTGTTCCTGTAGAAAGCACCGTACCACCGTTGCGTCCGCCTTCCGGTCCCATATCTATTATATAGTCCGCCTGCTTTATCACGTCAAGGTTGTGTTCTATTATGATCACGGTGTTGCCGCGGTCCACCAACCGGCTCACCACATCCATGAGTATTCTGATGTCCTCGAAGTGAAGTCCCGTTGTCGGCTCGTCCAGGATGTACAGCGTCTTGCCGGTGTCGCGTTTGCTCAGCTCGGTGGCCAGTTTCACGCGCTGGCTTTCGCCTCCCGAGAGGGTGGTGGAGGGTTGTCCCAGTTTCAGATAACCCAGTCCGACGTCCTGTATGGTCTTTATTTTCTGAAGTATGTTAGGTACATTCTCAAAGAATTCCACGGCCTGGTTGATGGTCATGTCGAGCACATCGGCAATGCTCTTTCCCTTATATCTCACCTCGAGCGTCTCGCGGTTGTAGCGCTTTCCGTGGCATACCTCGCAGGGCACCATCACGTCTGGCAGGAAGTTCATCTCTATGGTCTTGTATCCGTTGCCTCCGCATGCCTCGCAGCGTCCGCCCTTCACGTTGAAGGAGAAGCGTCCCGGCTTGTATCCGCGTATCTTCGCCTCGGGCAGATTGACAAACAGCGAGCGTATGTCGCTGAACACTCCGGTGTATGTGGCAGGGTTGGAGCGCGGCGTGCGTCCCAGTGGTGACTGATCTACATTCACCACCTTGTCTATGAACTCAAGACCTTCCACAGAGTCGTATGGCATCGGCTTCTTCAGCGAGCGGTAGAAATGCTGGCTAAGTATGGGCTGCAGAGTCTCGTTGATGAGTGTTGATTTGCCCGAGCCGCTGACGCCTGTGACCACAATCAGCTTGCCGAGCGGGAAATCAACATCCACGTTTTTCAGGTTGTTGCCGCGCGCTCCTCTTATCCACAGGCTGTGACCGTTGCCTTCGCGACGGTGTTCGGGTATCTCTATTTTACGTGTTCCGTTGAGATAGCCGGCTGTTATGGTGTCGTGTTTGAGCATCTCCTCCGGCGTACCTTGGAACACTACTTCGCCGCCTTTGCGTCCGGCCTTCGGACCTATATCCACTATGTAGTCGGCATTGAGCATCATGTCCTTGTCGTGTTCCACCACAATCACGGTGTTGCCCAGGTCGCGTAGGCTCTTGAGCGAGTTTATCAGACGCTCGTTGTCACGCTGGTGCAGACCGATGCTCGGCTCGTCGAGAATGTAGAGCACGTTGACAAGCTGCGATCCTATCTGCGTGGCAAGCCTTATGCGCTGGCTCTCTCCTCCCGAGAGCGACGCCGACTGACGGTTGAGCGAGAGATAGTCGAGGCCTACGTCGAGCAGGAAGTTTATTCGTGTACGGATTTCCTTGATGATCTCCGCCGCTATTTTCTGCTCCTTGCTCTCCATGTGCGATTCGGCTTCGTCGAGCCATTCTTTCAGCTGACTCATGTCCATGGATGCCAGTTCTGATATGTTCTTGTCCCAGATGCGATAGGAGAGCGACTCCTTGTTGAGTCTCTGTCCTTTACATTCAGGGCATGTACATGTGGCGAGAAACTGGTCGGCCCACTTCTGTCCGTTGGCCGAGTCGTCGCTTTCCATCACGCTGCGCAGGTATTTTATTATTCCGTCGAATGCCACGAAATAGTCGCTCGACGTGTGTATCAGTTCTTTGTTTATGCGCACATTCTCGAGAGAGCCGTACAACACTTCGTTAAGCGCCTCTTCAGGAATGTCTTTTATCGGCGTCTTCAGGTCACATTCATACTTTTGAAGCAGCGCCTCTATCTGCCAGAAAATCATCTGGTTCTTGTATTTTCCGAGCGGAACGATGCCGCCGTTGCGTATCGACAGCGAGTCGTCGGGTATCACCTTCTTTATGTCAATCTCGTTCACGTAGCCGAGACCTTTGCATCGTGGACATGCGCCTTCGGGCGAGTTGAACGAGAATATGTTTGGTGCCGGGTCCTTATATGATATGCCCGTCGTTGGACACATGAGTCTTTTTGAGAAATATTTGGCCTCGTCGGCGTCCTTGTCGTATATCATTATCAGTCCGTCGCCCTCTTTCATGGCAGTCGATACACTCTTCTTCAGACGCTCGACATAGCTTTCCTCCATCTTCAGCTTGTCTATAACGACCTCTATATTGTGGTTTTTGTAGCGGTCGGTCTTCATTCCTCGCGTTATCTCGCATATCTCGCCATCGACCCGTGCGTACAGATATCCTTTGCGACGGAGGCTCTCGAAGAGCTCGCGATAGTGACCCTTGCGCTGTCTTACGACCGGAGCGAGGATGTATATGCGCTTGTCGTTGTAGTGGGTTCTGATCATTTCCAGAATCTTCTCTTCGGTGTATCTCACCATCTTTTCGCCCGTCACATAGCTGTAGGCAGTGCCGGCGCGTGCGAATAGCAGTCGCAGATAGTCGTATATCTCGGTTGTCGTGCCCACGGTAGAGCGCGGATTCTTGTTCGTGGTCTTCTGTTCGATGCTGATTACCGGGCTCAGTCCGGTTATCTTGTCAACATCGGGCCGCTCCATGTTGCCCAAGAAATTGCGTGCGTATGCAGAGAATGTCTCTATGTATCGGCGCTGTCCTTCGGCATATATGGTGTCGAAAGCCAGCGACGACTTGCCTGAACCGCTCAGTCCGGTAATCACCGTGAGACTGTTTCTCGGTATCTCTACATCAATGTTTTTCAGATTGTGGACGCGTGCGCCCCATACATTGATTTTCTCGTTTTCCATAAAATAAACCTACCTATTGAATATAGTGTTTTCCTGTTTTTATCAGTTGCCGGACACCGAACCGCTGTCCTCGTTGAAACCTCTCAGCAGGTTGACGTCCTTTTTAATGTTGAATTTCCTGCCGTCGGCACCTTTTGCCTTCACCAGCACGTAGTAAACTCCGTCCTTCACGTCGTGTCCTTTGTACTTGCCGTCCCATCCTCCGGCGGGGTCGGTCCACTCGTAGAGCTTCTGTCCCCAGCGGTTGAATATGTATGCGTGGAACTCTATGAGGCTCTGATAGCCGTCCTTGGCTTTGTATATGTCGTTTATGCCGTCGCCGTTTGGCGAGAATGCGTTTGGCATCTCCAGTTTACTCTCGGATATTGATACGGTTATCGGATCTGTCTCGTTCCAATATTCTTGTGTGTATTCCACCTGTTCGTCACCTTTGGTGAAGGTGGCATAGACCACGATTTTGTGTAGTCCCGCCTTGGTGAATGTGTATTCGGTGTCCTGTTCGTAGCGTATGAGGTAAGGTTCTGTCGCCTCCTCCAGGGTGAACCGCCACTCGTAGTGTGACGTCCATCCGTCGGTGTTCTCGGGATTGGCCTGGAATCTCACCGTCAGCGGCGCGTCACCGGAGTAGCTCGTGCCTGTTTCCTCGCCGTCAGGTGTCATGAACGTGGCCGATGGATTTATCGTGGGATATTCGTCAGCATGCAGTTGTGCGAATATTGCCAGCATTGAAATGATAAGAATAAATATTCTGTGGTTCATACAAAAGATCTGATCTTGCGTGATTGCGAATGCAAAAATACATAATAAATTTGTTATCGCCGTTTTTTTTAATTATTTTTGAACAGATGTTTACACAATGTTGCTGTTAGGACAATTTTATGTGATATAATTTCACTATACAACATATTTTGCGTATTTTTGCATATTAAAAACAAAGACGATTGTATGAGACGTTTTTTAAGATACTGTTTTTTTTCATGCTTCTTTCTGTTGCCGGCGTTGTCGTTCGGGCAGACCACGAAATGGCAGGACATATATAAGGTGAAGAAAAAAGACACAGTCTATGGCATAGCAAAAAAATATAACATCACTCCGGAAGAGCTGATGAAGGCCAATCCGGCCATTTCGGCTGCCGACTATAAGCTGACCAAGGGTGAGGAACTGTTCATACCATATCCGGTCAAGACAGCCGGAACGACAGAGACAAGTGCGTCGAAAGGCGTAAAATCGGCCGAAAGCAAGAAGTCGTCTGTAATCCGTATCGGTATAATGTTGCCTCTTCATAATGAGGACGGAGACGGACGCCGTATGCTGGAATATTACAGAGGCTTCCTGATGGCGTGCGACAGTCTGCGCGCAAAGGGCATTTCTACTGACATATATGCCTGGAACGTGCCGGCAGATGCCGATATAAGACTTACTTTGCTGGACAATAACGCCAAAAGATGTAACCTCATTTTCGGACCGTTATACACCAAACAGCTCCGTCCGTTGGCCAATTTCTGCAGGGCAAACGACATAAAGCTGATTGTTCCTTTCTCAATAAGTGGAAATGAAGTGGACTCAAACCCGCACATATATCAGGTGTATCAGTCGCCCGAAACGCTCAGCGAGCGCGCCATCAAGGCCTTTATGGAGCGTTTCCCTGATTGTCATCCGGTGTTCATCGACTGCAACGACACTACCAGTAACAAGGGTTCGTTCACGTTCGGACTGCGTAAGCAACTTGAGGCAAAGGGCATAGCCTACAGCATAACAAACCTGAAATCGTCTGAAGCATATTTTGCCAAGGCGTTCAGCACCACCAAACGCAATGTCGTGATACTCAATACCGGCCGCTCACCACAGCTCAATGTGGCTCTGGCTAAGCTTGACGGACTGAGTGTTTCCAACCCCGGCATAAGGATTTCTATGTTTGGATATACCGAATGGTTGATGTACACGAAGGTTTATCTGAACTATTTTTACAAATACGATGCCTATATCCCGACAACATTCTATTATAATGCGTTGTCTGAAGAGACCGAAGCCTTTGAGACATCTTACCGCAGATGGTTCCATACAGACATGCAGACGGCGCTTCCGCGCTTCGCAATTACCGGATATGATCAGGCGCGTTTCTTCATCGGAGGCGAACATGAGCATGGCAAGAAGTTCCGTGGAACAAAGGGACAGAGCACATACCGCCCTCTTCAGACGCCGTTGAAGTTTGAATATGCGTCACCTAATGGCGGCATGCGTAACAACGCATTCATGCTCATACATTATCTCAGCAGCCGTCGGATAGAATCTATAAGTTATTGATGTTATGAAAATCCGCAATATACTTATTTCTTTATTGCTCCTTTGTGCGGCCGATATGACCGCACAGATAGGCCAGCACCGGAATGACCTTGCCATAGGTTTCAATGGTGGATATGTGATGAGCAATGTCGGATTCACTCCTAAAGTGACGCAAGGATATCATGGCGGTCTGACCGGAGGTCTGTCCGTAAGATATGTGTGTGAGAAATATTTCAACACGATATGCTCCATTTACGCTGAGGTGAACTATGCCCAGACAGGATGGAAAGAAGACATCATCATGTCAGACCGCAGCCCGGTGATAAACAAGGTGACCGGACTGCCCGAAGAATACAGCCGTACGCTCAACTATGTTCAGATACCAGTCTTCGCGCATCTGGCGTGGGGACGCGAGACAAAAGGCTTTCAGTTCTTCTTCCAGGCAGGTCCGCAGTTCGGCTTTCTCATAAGTGAGACTACCAAGACGAACTTCAATTTCGCCGACCGCAATATGGATGACCGCGTCAATAAGGTGTGTGCACAGGACACGATGGCCGTGGAGAACAAGTTCGATTACGGCATCGCCGCCGGTCTGGGTGTGGAATATTCAATACCGAAGGTAGGACATTTCCTGCTCGAAGGACGCTATTATTATGGCTTGGGAAATATTTACGGCAACTCAAAGCGTGACTATTTCGCCAAATCAAATATAGGAAACATAGTCATAAAGCTGACATATCTGTTTGATATAACCAAAACTAAAAAATAAATAAACATGTTTGAAGGTCAACCAAAAGGACTCTATGCGTTGGCATTGGCCAACACCGGAGAACGTTTCGGCTATTATACGATGATAGCCGTGTTTGCATTGTTTCTAAAAGCCAACTTCGGACTCGATCCCGGAACGGCAGGTCTTATTTACAGCTCGTTCCTTGGCTTAGTCTATTTCCTCCCGTTTATCGGTGGTATTCTGGCCGATAAGTACGGTTACGGCCGCATGGTGACGATCGGTATTCTCGTTATGTTTGCCGGCTATCTGTTCCTGTCCATTCCGCTCGGAGGAGATACGTTCGCTCTCATCTGCATGCTTCTTGCCCTTATTTTCATCAGTTTCGGAACAGGCCTGTTCAAAGGCAACCTGCAGGTTATGGTAGGTAACCTGTATGACGACCCGAAGTATGAGGACAAGCGCGATTCAGCTTTCTCCATTTTCTATATGGCCATAAACATCGGTGCGCTGTTTGCTCCGACTGCGGCAGTTAAGATTAAGGAGTGGGCCGAGTCAATAGGCTTTGCTTCCAACGACGCTTATCATTTCTCATTCGCCGTTGCCTGTGCATCGCTTATCCTGTCGATAGCAATTTATTATATCTTCCGTCCGACGTTCAAACATGTTGAAGGTGGTGTCGCAAAGAGCGGCGAGACTGTTCATACCGAGCAGGAGCTTACACCTTCAGAGACACACGACCGCATCATAGCCCTCTGCCTTGTGTTTGCTGTCGTTATTTTCTTCTGGATGGCATTCCATCAGAACGGTCTTACTCTGACATATTTCGCCGATGAATTCACAGCCAAGAGCTCGTCAGGAATAGAAAGCATGTCTTTTGACGTATTCAATCTGGTAGCTGTAATCTTCATTGTCTATGCTCTCTTCTCATTGTTCCAGAGCAAGAGTGGCCGCGCCAAGCTGATCTCGGCTCTCGTTATTGTGCTGGCATTTGTTTATCTCGGTTACAGATATACCACTCTCGAAGGCGAAGTTGCAGTAAGTGCTCCTATATTCCAGCAGTTCAATCCGTTCTATGTTGTGGCTCTGACACCTGTCAGCATGGCCATTTTCGGAAGCCTTGCACGCAAAGGCAAGGAGCCGTCTGCACCCCGTAAGATTGCCTACGGTATGCTTGTTGCAGCAGTAGGTTTCGGTGTCATGGCTTTGGGTTCTATTTCTCTGCCGAGCCCGAATGTACAGGAAGCCGCAGGCGACGCAGCCGTGTTCGTTTCTCCTAACTGGCTTATAACAACCTATCTTGTACTTACATTCGGCGAGTTGCTGCTCAGCCCGATGGGTATATCGTTCGTATCAAAAGTAGCGCCTCCAAAGTATAAGGGAATGATGATGGGCGGTTGGTTCGTGGCAACAGCCATAGGTAACATCCTTGTAAGTGTCGGAGGTTATCTCTGGGGCAGCCTTCCATTGTGGTGTGTATGGAGTGTGTTCATCGTGCTGTGTCTCATCTCTGCCCTGTTCATGTTCTCTATAATGAAGAAACTGGAGAAGGTTTGCTGATAAAAATGTCTGTGTAGCGCCGCAGTAAAGGCGCGCCAAGATAATGGAAAATGCTTTCCGGCTGCTCAATAAGCGCGGAAAGCATTTTTTGTATGCCCGTGTGTCCGGTCATGGAGGTGTGTCTTGTCCATATAATAACGGTGTGTGTCGTATATGGACCAGCATATACTAAAAAGAGATATAAGTCATACCATGTTAAAAAATAGCACGTTCCGTAATCGGTGGAATATGATTTAGGCATAAAGATTATGAATAACGGGCAAATCAACTTTTTATATCCGTACATCTTACCCACGTTGAGCATCGTGTTTCCGTGTGTTTATATTCGTCCTGTCTGTGTGGTTACGATGCATCGGTGAGCGGTTTTCATGGTATAATCATGGTAGGGTAGAAAGTTTGTAAAGATATGCTTCAATGACAAACTCCGGTTCTATTTACGGATAATCACCGTTTCACACTGCTGAGTTGTGTGCGATATGTCCCACTTTCAGATTGTAACCGGATTTTTATTTTTCCGCTTGAGTTTCCTGTTCTACCCCGAAAAATAAGCGCGTATTTGCGACCAGACTCTCCCTCGGACGCAAATACGCGAATTATGAGCGGATTTTATAATATGTTGAATATCAATTATTTACATTTAGGAAGCGTTCTTCTGTGTTGCGAAAAGCACCATTCCGGCATGCGATATGGCCCATTTCGGAGGCTGAAAAGCACCATATTACGCCCTGATATAGGCTTAATCGCATGATGAAACGGGCAATATCAGAACGCCGGATCAATTATTCCGGACTATGACATGGGGTATGTGATAGGGCAGTACGGCCCGAAACAGACATTATAATGCAGTATTTAACATTCTCATACATCTATTTTCCGAATTTATTTTGTCAAAATACTGTCAAGAAAAATTGTAAGTCCGTCCCTCTGGTTTTCTTCAAAACTACCTATATAAAGTATGAGAATAAGTACCGGAAGCATTTACCGGAAGAGACGTAAGTATATGCTGTGATTGCGTTGATGATTTATCGGTTTGGGCAACGCCAATTTATTGTCACGCAATCGCCGTGAAGTAATGAATTTCACCGTCCTGCATCGCCGGAGCCTTTCCTGCACTATATGAATTATATCAAGCGAAAGGTCGTGAATAAAAATATTTTACGAATTCACGGAAATAATGTTACTATAGTTAGTAATTATTATTTTTTAACAGCCATTTTTTTTTTTGAAAGTTTCATGATACTTTTGTATATGTAGTTTCACCATTGTTTGGCAACTTTAATGTTGAAAAGTTGAAAAATATTTGATTTAGCTATAAAGGTAGAAAGAACGACAGGACAGTGGATCATTTCGTAAATGGTCCATTATCCGTCTATTATTATATGTGAATTATAAATCAGGAAGCTTATGACTCAACATCAGTCCATATTTCGTTGTATATACCATTGTAAAAAAATAATGGCTTTCATCGTTTTCATGTTTGCTTCATTACACTGCGTTGCACAATGCAGTTTATCCGGCACTGTCCGTCTGTCGGACGGGACGGGTGTCGATGCTGCCAACGTGTTCGTGTCATACAAATCTTCCCCTAAAACCATATTGGCTTCCACGCTTTCTGCAGAAGGCGGCAGTTTCAGTCTAAATCTGAAAACAGATAATAGTCGTGACAGCCTTATTCTTCAGGTCTCAAGCATAGAAATAGCTCCGACCCGTATGACAATACCAAATCGTTCGGGCAACTATAATATAATTGTGGAAAGCAGAAACATACAGCTGAAAGAGGTCGTTGTCAAGTCAAAAAAGATATATTCGCAAGGCGACACCATAAATTATAATGTATTATCTTTCCTCTCACCGTCCGACAGGTCAGTTGCCGATGTACTGCGCAAGATGCCGGGAATAACTGTGTCCGATGCCGGACAGGTGTCCTATCAGGGTAAACCGATAAAGAATTTCTATATTGAGGGGCTCGACCTTATGAAAGGTCATTACGGTATCGCAACAAACAACCTTGATCCCAATAATATAGCAACCGTACAGGTGCTGGAAAACCATCAGGACATCAAGGCTCTTAAAGGACTCCGCCCTGAGGAGCAGGCCTCGATAAACCTTCGGCTGAAACAAGGGGTTAAGGGTGTGTTCAATCTTATAGCCACGCTCGGAGGCGGATATGGCGATGACGTTCAGTGGAACAATTCGGCCATTGTCACGTATTTCCGCCACAACAGCCAGTTTCTTGTAACCTATAAGGGTAACAATACCGGCGAAGACCTCTCGCAGGAACTTTATTCATTCGACAACGACTATTCCCGCACCAGCAACATATCGTCTATCACAATGCCGTCTGCGCCGGGTATAGACAAACGGTTCTACTATTTCAACCGCTCGCACAGCGCGACTTACAATAATGTTTACCGCATAGGCAAGTCCGGCGAGTTCGGCATTAACGCAGCCTATCTCAACGACCGCGACAACCGTAAAAGCTCTTCTTCAACCGCCAACACGTTGCCGGACGGTTCGCAGAACATAGTGGATGAACAGATGAGCGGCATAGCCCGTATGCAGAAAGCCTACGGCGACCTGACATACCTGAACAATTCGGAACAGAGTTATCTGAAAGAGCAGTTGAAGTTTGACTGGAGCGAGACCGATGCCGACAGCCGCATATTTGCCGATGACGAGGACATAAGACAGTTCGGCAACATCGACACCTACCGCCTGCTGAACAACTTTCACATGACGCAGAGCAAATCAGACAGCCGTGGATTCGAGGTATATTCGCTGGTGAATGTGGAAAAGCGGCCACACAGCCTTGACGTATCACCGAACCTGTTTCCCGAACTGTTCGCGGACAACATGCTCAGCCAGAGCGTGGACTATCGCAATATCTCCACCGAAAACAGATTCGCTTTCCTTTCGGCGTTCAAGTATCGCAACTTCTCCCTACATCCGACCGCGATTGTAAACTTTAATCATAATTCGCTGAAGAGCAGACTGGGCGATTCGCGCAACGACCTCAGTCTTGACTGTTTAGACGCGGGGATAGGTGCGGAGTTTGTTTACAGCATCCGTAAACTGCACGTCTCTCTGATGTTGCCGATGAAATACAAACGGTTCAGTCTCAATAACCATGGTGACAACATAGGGAGCGATAAAAACCGGTTTAGGGCGGAGCCTGATTTCAATCTCTCTTACAACATCAATACAAGCCACCGACTGTCGGTAAAGTCAGCGTTGAATTATATGACGCCTTCGATAGAAAACATGTATTCCAACTACATACTGACGTCTTATCGCTGTATCTCGGTTTATGACGCAGCCGGACTGTATGAAGGAACTACATTGTACAACAGTCTGTCATACAGCTTTAAAAATATTCTCTCAATGAGTTTTGCCGGCATTGACCTGAGCTGGCAACGGCAATCGCCCGAAGTGCTTTACGGTTCGTATTACGACGGTCTGGTGCAGCGCACCATCAGCCAGCAAACCTCTGAAACGGGTGATATGCTTTCGGCAAAGATCCATGCAAGTCAGGGTTTTGACTGGAAACGGCTTAAAATAGGAGCCTCGGTGTCATACACATACTATGACGGCCCCTTACTCGTGCAAAACCAGGTGGTGCGCTACATCAGCAATTCAATCGGGGCAAATGCAGACATAAGCGTCTCGCCATTCAAGTGGCTTGCCGCATCATGGGAGGGCAGCTACTATCAGACGGAAAGTAAACAGGATGGGTATGCCCCGACACCTTGGTTACGCACTGTGACCAACAAGGCCTCGCTCGACTTCACGATACCGGGCGGAGTAACGCTGAAGACATCAGTGTATCACTACTATAACAACTTCAACGAGGGTGACAAATCGTTTGTGCTGCTCAACGCCGAGGCCGGTTATTCTATCAAGCGTTTCAGTTTCACGCTTGTATGCGACAATCTGCTGAACCGTAGAGCGTATCTGTATTCAAGCAGGTCGGCACTCACCGAGTCGCGTTCAGTTTACGACATTCGTCCCCGAAGCGTGTTGCTTAAAATCAGATTCAGAGTATTTTAAAATCAACTAATATGAAAAAACTGATATTATTTTTCACAATGGTCATCGCTGTTTCCGCAAGGGCGCAGGTGCCATATGCGCAGTCATTGGAAAAAGGCACTGCCATTGACACGGCAAAGTATAAGGTGACCTATCAGCTCATGTATAAGAACCATCCTGCAGACAAGACGTATAATGAAGATACACGCATTGTCCTAATAGGAGGAAGTACGGTGAAGGACTACAGTGATGTTCTGTTGCACTTCGATTCGTTAAGGACTGAAAGTGATCGTAATGGTGACGGAACATACACTAACGCTTCCGGCAATCCATGGCCTATTGAACTGACTGAATATGTACGTAATAAAAAAGCAGACGTAAAATACCGTTTACCGCTCCAGATAGGAACACTTTGTTATTCTGATTCCATACCGTCTTTCGCATGGAATTATTCTACCGAACAAGGTGACACCATTTTGGGATACGAATGTCAAAAGGCTACCGTCGCTTTTGCCGGCCGCACATATACGGCATGGTTCACAACTGAGATACCATTGCCGTACGGACCATACAAGTTTGGCGGACTGCCCGGGCTGATTCTCAGACTGCAAGATGCGGATAAGCAATACTCATGGGAGTGCATGGGCTTTGAACGTTCTGCTTCTCCCATCATGCAATACGAATATGACAACGAAAAGAAATGTTCACCGGACGAAGCCGGCAAGACTGTCGCCCGTTATTATAAATCTCCATATTCATTTCTCTCCGCCGGAATGGGAGGGGCAAGGATTATGGTCAGAGGCAAGGACGGTAAATTCCGTAGCTCGTCAGATTTAGAAGAACAATCAATTCCATATAAACCATTAGAACTATAGTCAAAAGTAAGTGAAATTCGAAAAATCATTCAAAAAAT
>ULRH01028558.1_pt1 | contig 14148 bp, 10 predicted proteins | sample 1955271 | NCBI WGS metagenome assembly ULRH01 (sample SAMEA4835677, study PRJEB28245) | human gut metagenome | biome: gut microbiome; material: fecal sample | place: Denmark | collected 2008 | reverse complement strand
CGCCAACTGCCTGATCCTCGACACGCCGACCAACCACCTCGACTTGGAGTCCATCCAGGCTTTCAACAACAACCTCGTCACGTTCAAGGGCAACGTGCTCTTCTCTTCCCACGACCACGAGTTCATCGAGACGGTGGCCAACCGCATCATTGAGCTGACGCCGAAGGGAACGATCGACAAGCTCATGCCTTACAACGAGTACATCCACGACGAGCAGATCAAGGCACAGAAGACCCAGATGTACGAATAAGGACAAACGTCACGACGGAGGACAGGGCCCTACCCCTCCTTCGCCTGACAAATATTATATGGAAACTGACAGAAAGTGTGCCGTGGCACACTTTTTGTTTGCTAGCTATCTAAACGAAAATCAACGACTATGGAAGAAAATAAGAACAAAGAGACAGAGCAGGCCGCACAGCAGGAAGCTAAGGATGCTCAGAACGACCAGAAGGTTGATAAGACTCAGGACGCCGCCAACGACACGAAGGCTCAGGACGCTGCGGCAGAGGAGCAGCCGGAGAAGGATCCTCTGGCAGAGGCTCAGCAGCAGATCGCCGACCTGAAGGACAAGTATCTGCGTTGCGCCGCCGAGTTCGACAATTACAAGAAGCGCACGCTGAAGGAGAAGGCCGAGCTCATCCTCAACGGAAGTGAGCGCACCGTCACCGCCGTCCTCCCCGTGCTGGACGACTTCGAGCGTGCCCTCGCCGACAAGAGCGACGACGTGGAAGCCATCCGCAAGGGCGTGGAGATGATCTACAACAAGTTCCTCAAGGCCCTCGAGGGCATCGGCGTGAAGAAGATCGACACGACCGACAAGGACTTCGACACCGACATGCACGAGGCCGTTGCCATGGTGCCCGGACAGCCCGACGAGAAGAAAGGTAAGGTGATCGACTGCCTGCAGGCCGGATACACCCTCAACGATAAAGTGATCCGTCACGCCAAGGTGGCCGTGGCTCAGTAACTTATAGATATGGCGCAGAAAAGAGACTATTATGAGGTGCTTGGCGTAGACAAGAACGCCTCTGAAGATGAGATCAAGAAGGCCTACCGCAAGCTGGCCATCAAATATCACCCCGACCGTAACCCCGGCAACAAGGAGGCCGAGGAGAAATTCAAGGAGGCTGCCGAGGCCTATGACGTGCTTCACGACCCTGACAAGCGTCGCCAGTACGATCAGTTCGGATTCGATGGCCCGCAGGGCGGCTTCGGTGGCTTTGGCGGCGGTGCCGGCATGAACATGGACGACATTTTCTCCATGTTCGGCGACATCTTCGGCGGCCATGGCGGCTTCGGCGGCTTTGGCAGAAGAGGAGGCCCTGCCCACCGTCAGTATCGCGGCAGCGACCTTCGTCTCAAGGTGAGCCTGACATTGCAGGAGATTGCCAAGGGCACCACCAAGAAGTTCAAGATCCATAAGGACGTCACCTGCTCCCACTGCCACGGCACGGGCGCCGAGGGCGACTCCAAGCCGGAGACCTGCCCCACCTGCGGTGGCAACGGCTATGTGTCACGCACCGTCCGCTCAATGTTCGGCATGATGCAGACGCAGGAGGAGTGTCCTACCTGTCACGGTGAGGGAACGGTCATCAAGAATAAGTGCAAGCACTGCAACGGTACGGGTGTCGAGCAGGGCGAGGAGGTTGTCGAGATCAATATCCCCGCCGGCGTGGAGGAAGGCATGGTGGTCAACGTGCAGGGCAAGGGCAATGCCGGTCCCCACAATGGTGTCAGCGGCGACATCCAGGTGATCATCACCGAGGCCCCCAACGACACCTTCGTGCGCGATCATCAGAACGTCATCTACAGCCTGTTGCTCGACGTGCCGACAGCCGTCCTGGGCGGCGAGGTGGAGGTGCCCACGATCGACGGCTCGAAGGTCAAGCTGAAGATCGATCCCGGTACGCAGCCCGGCAAGAGCGTGCGCCTGCGCGGCAAGGGACTGCCCGCCGTACAGGGCTACGGACGCGGCACCGGCGACGAGATCGTCAACATCAGCGTCTACATCCCCAAGACGCTCACCAAGGACGAGAAGAAACTCTTCGAGAAGCTGCGCGACAGCGAGAGCGACAACCTTCAGGGCGACAAGGCCACGAAGAAAAGCATCTTCGAGAAGATCATGAACCACTTCAGTGCATGACTGCACCTCGGCAGGGCCTGAGCCTCTCCGACCGATGAGGACACAGGTTCCTTCCCACACATATATAGTCTCTTAATATTCTAAGGGGCAACCGGTTACACACCGGAACAAATCAAGGACTTTAACTGTCGCGGGTCAGCATTGCGTGCACAGCGCTGCTGGTCCGCGACTTACAATTTACGAGCGGTGCTCCGTTCCCGTTACGCGGGCGGACGCCAGCTTTCACACCATATACCTTTTATTATATATGACCATTGAAGAGAAATACCGAGCCACCGTACAATATCTTTTTAATGTCACCCCTGTTTTCGAGCATGTAGGTGCCTCGGCATACAAGAGCGGTCTGGACAACACGCTGGCTCTTGATGAGCATTTCCATCACCCCCATCGTTCCTATCCCACGATCCATGTGGCCGGCACCAACGGCAAGGGATCCTGCTCCCACTCCATCGCCGCCGTGCTGCAGGCGGCAGGCTATCGCGTCGGCCTCTACACCTCACCCCATCTGGTCGACTTCCGCGAGCGCATCCGCGTCAACGGCGAGCCCATCTCCCGCGAGCGCGTCATCGACTTCGTCGAGAAGGAGCGCTCCTTCTTCGAGCCCCTCCATCCCTCTTTCTTCGAGCTCACCACGGCCATGGCCTTCCTCTATTTCCAGGAGCAGAAGGTCGATGTCGCCGTCATCGAGGTGGGACTCGGCGGACGGCTCGACTGCACCAACATCATCCGTCCGTTGCTGAGCGTCATCACCAACATCAGCTTCGACCACACGGGCTTCCTCGGCGACACGCTGGCGAAGATCGCGGGCGAGAAGGCCGGCATCATCAAGGCCGGCGTCCCCGTGGTCGTGGGTGAGACGGTGCCGGAGACACGCCCCGTCTTCCAGCACAAGGCCGATGAGGAGAAGGCACCCATCGTCTTTGCCGAGGACCGGCCCGAGGTGCTCTCCGCCGTACACTGTGCCGACGGCGGCATGGACTATGACACCGTCCATTTCGGGACGCTCTATGGCGATCTCAGTGGCGAGTACCAGAAGAAGAACATGAACACCGTGCTCACCGCACTCCACGTGCTGATGACACTGCCGCCGTCCGCCGGCTGCCCCCTCACCGTCTCGATGGACGATGTCCGCAAGGGCCTTGCCCGGGTATGCCCGTCCACGGGACTCATGGGCCGTTGGCAGACCCTGCGCCACGACCCGCTCATCATCTGCGACACGGGCCACAACCTCGGAGGATGGCAGTACCTGGCTCCCCAGATCAAGGCGGTCGGCTGTGCCGTGCGCCGCATCGTCTTCGGCATGGTCGACGACAAGGACATCGACGGCGTGATGGCGCTGCTGCCCCGCGATGCCGTCTACTATTGGTGTCAGGCCGCCAGCAAGCGCGCCATACCCTCCGCCACCGTGGCCGCGAAGGGACAGGCCCACGGACTCACCGGCACCGACTGCGGCAGCGTGTCCGATGCCTATGCGGCAGCGATGGACGAGGCGACGCCCGCCGACTTCATCTTCGTAGGTGGCTCGAGCTACGTCGTTGCCGACCTGCTCGCCTCCCTGTCCGTCTGACCACGATTTTTCTCCCAGCCATTTCCGTGCCATGATTCCTTTCGGATGCAGGCGGCCACCGGCCGTTCCTTCCCGGAGGGATCATGGCACGTTGTTTTTTCTAGGTTCCCTTTCTCCTCCTGTCTGGCGACCTAAACCCGAAAACCATCCGCTCAAAGGCGTTTACGAAGGTTACGATAGCTAATTTTAAAAGGTTTTTAACGCACAAATAATACATTTTCATAATATAAACTTGTTTTTTTGATTTTAATTTTGTTACTTTGCATTATACAATGCGACTGAGACGCAAGAATAATCACTAAAAACTTATCCGATATGACGAACACAGCCGAGACAAGTAATATCTGTGGCCTGAAGCGCGAAGACTTTCAGACCACTGTGAACGGAAAAAAGACAGATCTTTTTATCCTCAAGAATAGTTTAGGCAATGAGGTGGCCATCACCAACTATGGTGGAGCAGTCGTTGCCATCATGGTTCCCGATAAGGACGGAAAGCGTGCCAATGTCATTCAGGGACACGACAACATTCAGGACGTCATCAATTCGCCCGAGCCTTATCTCTCTACCCTCATTGGTCGTTATGGCAACCGCATTGCCGACGGTAAGTTCTACCTGCACGGCAAGGAATATCAGGTGCCCCTCAACGACGGTGACAACCACAACTCCCTCCATGGCGGCAAGAAGGGCTTCAACGCCCGCGTGTGGACGCCTGAGCAGATGAACGACCACACCCTCGTGCTCCATTATGTGTCAGCCTATGGTGAGGAAGGCTTCTCCGGCGAGTTGAAGACCACGGTCATCTTCAGCTGGACCGATGAGAATGCGCTCGTCATCGAGTATCTCGCCTGCACCAACAAGAAGACCGTCCTTAACCTCACCCACCATGGCTTCTTCTCCCTGGCAGGCATCGCCGATCCCACGCCCTCCATTGAGAACCTCATCTGCGAGATCAACGCCGATTTCTATCTCCCCATCGACAATCGCTCCATCCCCACCGGAGAGATCCTGAAGGTAGAGGGCACTCCCTTCGATTTCCGCAAGCCCAAGACCGTCGGCCAGGACATCGACGCCGACAACGAGCAGATCAAGAACGGTGCCGGCTACGACCACTGCTTCGTGCTCAACAAGAAGGAGGAGGGCGAGCTCAGCTTCGCTGCCAAGGTGATCGATCCCGTCAGCGGACGCAACATGGAGGTGTACACCACCGAGCCCGGCGTCCAGGTCTACACCGACAACTGGGCAACGGGCTACAAGGGCCAGAACGGAGCCACCTTCCCACGCCGCTCCGCCATCTGCTTCGAGTGCCAGCACTTCCCCGACAGCCCCAACCATCCCTACTTCCCCTCAGTGGTGCTCAACGTAGGCGATCAGTATAAGCAGAAGACAGTATATCGCTTCGGCGTGGAAAAATAAACGAAACCCCATTTTCTCGTGCTCTTCGACCACGGTCAAGGAGCGCGAGATTTTTTATCACCTTAATAACCCAACTTAAACTAACAAAAACTGTATGGATATAGAATTTGTAAGAAGCCGCTTCATTAAGCATTTCGATGGTAAGACCGGAAATATTTATCATTCTCCCGGACGCATCAACCTCATCGGTGAGCACACCGACTACAATGGTGGATTCGTGTTCCCGGGAGCCGTAGAGCAGGGCATCATGGCCGAGGTACGTCCCAACGGCCTGAACACCGCCATTGTCTATTCCATCGACCTCAAGGACAAGGTAGAGTTCAAGATAGACGATCCTAACGGACCGCGTACCACCTGGGCACGCTACATCTACGGCATGGTACAGGAGATGCGCAAGCTCGGCGTCGATGTCAAGGGCTTCAATGCCGCCTTCGCCGGTGATGTGCCCCTGGGTGCCGGCATGTCTTCCAGCGCAGCGCTGGAGAGCTGCTTCGCCTATGCCCTCAACGACCTGTTCGGCGACAACCGCGTGAGCAAGTGGGACATGGCACTGGCAGGCCAGGCCACCGAGCACAAGTACATCGGTGTCAACTGTGGCATCATGGACCAGTTCGCCTCCGTCTTCGGCAAGAAGGGCAAGCTGATGCGCCTCGACTGCCGCTCCCGCGAGTTCGAGTATTTCCCCTGGGAGCCAAAGGGTTACCGCCTTGTGCTGCTCAACTCCAAGGTGAAGCATGAGCTGAAGGGCTCACCCTACAACGACCGCCGCAACTCCTGCGAGAATGTCGTGAAGGCCCTCGCACAGAAGTTCCCCGACCGTCAGTTCGACACCCTCCGCGATGCCGAGTGGGACGACCTGGAGGCCGTGAAGGACGTTGTCAGTGCCGAGGACTACACCCGTGCCCACTTCGTATTGGGTGAGAAGGACCGTGTGCTCGCTGTCTGCGACGCACTCGAGAAGGGCGACTACGAGACTGTCGGCAAGAAGATGTACGAGACCCACGAGGGTCTGAGCAAGGAGTACGAGGTGTCGTGCGAGGAGCTCGACTATCTCAACGAGCTGGCCAAGGAGAACGGCGTCACCGGTTCGCGCATCATGGGCGGCGGCTTCGGCGGCTGCACCATCAACCTGGTGAAGGACGATCTCTACGACAAGTTCATCGCCGATGCCAAGGAGAAGTTCTGTGCCAAGTACGGCCACGAGCCTCAGGTCATCGACGTTGTGATCGGCGACGGCTCACGCCGTATCTGCTGATCCCCCGCCCCGCTTCGGGGCAGGCCTTAAGATGGAACGACGCGTTCAGCGAAATCCACGCAATTATACTTTATGGAAGGTGTCCCCCAACGGGACACCTTTTTTCGTGCCTTCCCGCCTGTCCCCAGTCCTTCCCACGCCATCGGAACAGCACCGTATCGCCGACAGCACCTTCAGATCCTCACCGATCAGCCCTGTCCACGAATATTTTATTTTTGATTAACTCTTTTTTGAGAAAAAATCACTATCTTTGAGGCTGGTTTAAAAAACATAATTCTAAGATGAGACAAATCATAACGCATTTCACCGACGACGACCTCTACAAGCTCTCCATGTGCTGCGCCGTCATCGACAACTTCCCGCGCGCCCAGGTGAAGTACAGCTTTGTCGACCGCAACCACTTCGCCTATCCCGAGGGATTCGACAAGTTGGTGATGGAGCAGGTGGCCATGCTCGAGAACGTGGTCATCACCGATGAGGAGATCGCCTTCATGAAGCGCAAGTGCAATTACATCCCCGAGTGGTTCTTCCCCTATCTCAAGGGATTCCGCTATTCGCGTGAGTGGGTGAAATGCTGGCAGGACGAGAAGCGCCACCTGCATATCGAGATCGAGGGTGCCTGGTCGGACACCATCCTTCTCGAGGTGAAGATCCTTGCCATCGTGTCCGAGCTCTACTATATGGTCACCGGACAGGACAACGTCGACTATGAGGCCTACTACCGTAAGAGCTACGAGAAGGCCCGCCGCCTCCTTGAGGCAGGCTGCACCTACAGCGACTTCGGCACGCGCCGCCGCCTCTCCTTCGAGTCCGAGGATGTCCTCGTGCGTGCGATGAAGGACTGCTACGAGTCCAGGCAGTGGCCCGGCAAGTTCGTAGGCACCAGCAATGTCTACCTCGCCATGAAGTACAACCTGACGCCCGTCGGCACGATGGCCCACGAGTTCATCTGTGCCATCGGTGGCATGTACGGCCCGCAGATGGCCAACAACCTGGCCATGGAGGCCTGGCGCCACACCTTCCGCGGCGCACTGGGCACCTATCTCTACGACTCCTTCGGATGGGACATCTTCGCGCTCAACTTCTCCGAGGACTTCGCCATGCTGTTCAAGGGCCTGCGCGTCGACAGCGGCGACAACCATGAGGAGCTGATGAAGATCGTCAACAAGTACAAGTCGCTGGGCATCGACCCGAAGACCAAGCAGGTGATCTTCTCCAACGCCCTCGACACCGACACGGCCATCGCCGTACAGCGCGACGCCGAGCGCTACGTACAGCCCTCGTTCGGCATCGGCACCCACTTCACCAACGACTTCAGCCACATCGAGCCGATGAACATCGTCATCAAGCTCGTAGGCGTCAAGATCACGGAGGCATGGCCCTACTACAACGACACGTGTAAGCTGAGCGACGAGAACGCCAAGCACATCGGAAAGCCCGAGGTCATCCGCCGCTTCCAGGAGGCCATCCATTGGAATCACGCCAACGACTGATAAGGACGTGCTCGAGGCAACGATCATAAGTTGCTTCCTGCAAGACGATTACATACTTTCCCTTCCAGTGGGGCCAAGTCCCGCGACGACAGTTGCGGCCTTGGCTCCACATTTTTTATATCCCTTCCGCTCCTCCGTCATTTTCCCCTTCCTCGCCCTTTCCGCCTTTTGTCGCACATCCGGCCCCCACCGTTTCCTCTTCTCCATTCCCTTCTTCTCCGTTTCCGCTCCATCCCTTTACCCTCCCTTTGCCCTCCGACTGTCCCGTTTCTTCTCCGTCCTCCCTTCCTCGCCCGTCCTTTCCCCATCAGACGAAAAAATATTGCCGCCCCCATATACACCTTATCCGATTTTTTACTATCTTCGTAGCGTCATCCCTTCCGCCGTCCGGTCGCGTCAGCGTCGTACCCCGGAGGGGACACGGACATCCGATAAAAACCTTTTAACCGAACAATTCTATGAAAATTGGTATCCCAAAAGAAATCAAGAACAACGAGAACCGCGTGGGCATGACCCCGTCGGGAGTGTACGAACTCATCCAGCACGGCCACACCGTCTATGTGCAGGCCACCGCCGGTGAAGGCAGCGGTTTCTCCGATGCCGACTATCAGAAGGTGGGTGCCGAGATCCTGCCGTCGATCGCCGACGTGTACGCTGCCTCGGAGATGATCATCAAGGTGAAGGAGCCCATCGAACCCGAATATGCACTCGTGCGGCCCGGCCAGCTTCTCTTCACCTATTTCCATTTCGCCTCCGACCGTGAGCTGACCGAGGCCATGGTCAAGAGCGGTGCCGTCTGCCTGGCCTATGAGACCGTGGAGACTCCCGACCGCCGTCTGCCGCTCCTCATCCCGATGAGCGAGGTGGCCGGACGCATGGCGGCGATGTGCGGCGCCTATTATCTCCAGAAGACCAAGGGCGGCAAGGGCAAGCTCATCAGCGGCGTGCCCGGCGTCAAGCCGGCCAAGGTGCTCGTCCTCGGTGGCGGCACCGTCGGAGAGGCGTCTGCCCGTCTGGCTGCCGGCCTGGGTGCCGATGTCTACATCTACGATATCTCCCTTCCCCGTCTGCGCCAGCTGGGCATGGAGCTGCCGGCCAACGTGCATCCCCTCTACTCCTCACCCCACAACATCATCACCGAGCTCGCCGATGCCGACATCATCGTGGGCAGCGCGCTGATCCCCGGAGCGAAGACGCCCCACCTCATCACGCGCGAGATGCTCAAGGACATGCAGCCCGGCACGGTCCTCGTCGACGTGGCCATCGACCAGGGTGGTTGCTTCGAGACCTCCCATCCCACCACGCACGACCAGCCCGTCTACACCGTCGACGGCATCCTCCACTATGCCGTGGCCAACATGCCGGGCGCCGTGCCCAACACCTCGACGACGGCCCTCTGCAATGCCACGCTGCGCTATGCCCTCGCCCTGGCCGACAAGGGCTGGCGGCAGGCCTGCAAGGACGACCACGCCCTCTTCCTCGGACTCAATGTCGTCAACGGCAAGATCACCTATCAGCCTGTCGCCGAGGCTTGGGACATGGAATATGAGCCGCTCGAGCTGTAAGCCCTGACGGCAACCGCAGCCCGCAAGGCACAGGCAGCCGCAAGACTTAGGGGACGCACCGTGTGGTGCGTCCCTTTTCATATATATAAATAAGGTACGCGATGGACTCCTACCGACCTATCCACCATCCCACATCCTATGTGAAATGTGACTTTATCGCGTCAATCCCAAAAAATGTTTCTTTTTGTTTGTTTTTGTATTCACATTTCACTATATTTGTCCTTGAATGTTGACACGCCCTATCCCATTGTCAGTGTGCCGTCATCCGTTTTCTTATGACATCAACCCTAAACCCGAAATATGAAAATTGATAAGCAGAATGTAACCGTTGCCACGATGAGGCGCCTTTGGCTGAGGGTCCTGGTCGTGTTGAGAAAGTATTTCAATGTCATGCCCGACAAGGAGGACGAGGAGTCCATCGCCCAGGAGATACGCAAGGGTGTGTCGTTCCACGGAGCGAATCTCTGGATCTTGGTGTTCGCCATCTTCATCGCCTCCCTTGGCCTGAATGTCAATTCCACTGCCGTCATCATCGGTGCGATGCTCATATCGCCCCTCATGGGTCCCATCATCGGCATGGGCTTCTCGGTGGGCGTCAACGACTTCGAGCTGCTGAAGCGGTCCGTGAAGAACTATCTTGTGGCCACGCTCATCAGCGTCGTCACGGCCACCATCTATTTCCTCCTCACCCCGCTCAGCGAGGCCCAGTCGGAGCTGCTCGCCCGCACGTCGCCGACGCTCTACGACGTGTTCATCGCCCTGTGTGGCGGTGCGGCGGGCATCGTCGCCCTCTGCTGTAAGGGCAAGGGCAACGTGCTGCCCGGAGTGGCCATCGCCACCGCGCTCATGCCGCCCCTCTGCACGGCAGGATTCGGTCTGGCATCCGGCAACATCTACTACTTCCTCGGCGCCTTCTATCTGTTTTTCATCAACACCGTCTTCATCAGCCTTGCCACCTACCTGGGTGTCAGGATGATGAAGTTCAAGCAGAAGACATTCCTCGACCATGCGCAGTATGTCCGCGTGAGGCGTTACATCATCATCGCCGTGGTCGTGACGATGGTGCCGGCGGCATTCATGACCTACGGCATCGTCCGCACCAGCATCTTCAACAACAATGTGAGCCGCTTCGTGAGCGAACGGCTCGACAGCAGCGGCACACGCATCATCTCGTACGACGTCAACAAGGACAGCCTCACCCTGCGCGTGGTGGCGGTCGGACGCGAGATCTCCGACAGCATGATCGTGCGTGCCGAGCGGGGAATGTCCGACTATAAGATGGCCCACTACAAGCTGCAGGTGATACAAGGCTCACAGTCCGACTCCGTGATGATGCTCAACAGCAAGCTCAGCAACATACGCACCACCAGCAACAACTACGAGGCAATGTTCCACACCGAGGCCACCAAGGCAGCTGCCGTGCAGCAGAAGCTCGATGAGTACACGCGCTATGAGGATATGACTCCGGCCGTGTCGAAGGAGATGAAGGCTCTGTTCCCCTCCGTGAGGGAGGTGAGCGTGGCACTGACCGCGACGGCGACGCCCGACACCACGGCCGTCGTGCGCAATCCCACCGTCCTGGTAGGACTGTCGTCGAAGGCCCGGCTCGGCACCGACGAGCTCCGCAAGATGAAGGAATGGCTTGCCGTGCGTGTGGGTGCCAACAATGTCCGGCTGATCACCTACCCTGAAAGCAAATAACCGTCAGCCGTTTCCATCCCAAAGGATGGATCGGCCAACAAGATGTTCTATCGTACATAACGCAATGCGGCCACGGCTTGTAAGCCGTGGCCGCATTGCGTCATCCTTATTGTCTTTCACATTGAATGATTTTATTATCTTAATATTTTTTCCTTCATCGATCTTCTTCTCTCTTTTTGCATCTCCACATATTTCAAGTACTCATTGGCATTATTATTCATGGTGTCAACAAGATACTGGGCCATTTCATGCATTTGTGTAGCAAATAGTACAGGAATTCCATTTGTGTCCACATTATAATGTACTTTGCTGTGCTCTATCCCTTCATTCATATGCTCAAAAGCCCGACGAGGATTCATTCCTCCTTTTACAAGAGTATTGCACAAAGCCTTCAGCTTTTGACTTCGTATAGCGACGCACTCTGTTTCCAAGCACTTTAAATCTTTTTCTGGATCATTCAAATAGCAATAATACAACCATATTTCAAAACAAGGATTGCTCACTATCCATTGACCTTGAGCTTCGTCTGAATTGTCTTTAGATATTTTCTTCAACTGATCATAGAATTCATCTACATCCGTAAGGAGAAATACTTTGTCCATATTCTCCAAATGAAAAATCCTATCTCCTATTTTAATCTCACCGCTCGACTGGATCTGTAACCATTTATCCTGCATCTGATATGGCTGTAATCCCTGTCCTTTTTCCGACATGAAAGCGACCCTTAGCGAGTGTAAGTCGTTCATCAATTCATGAAGGAAATCTTTTTCACGTTTCTCACCTCCGGAAAGGACGAAAACAAGGCTCGTAGGAAGAACACCCTCCAACTTCTGATAAGCTGGCGATACATCTAAAGTTTTAGATGTACCGCCCTCTTCCTTACCTTCTATGGCAAGCTTATGCAGGGGAACATCAGCCGGGGTTCTATCTGAATTTTTTTTTGAATATTTCAGTTTCGATAGGTCCATGGCATATCTTACATATTCAGTTCACCAATAAATGGAATAGCACCATACCGCCCTTCCATATATCCATTCTCAATATTGATTGTATTATGAATCTTGAAGTCATTTAATGAATACATGTGGCTGCCACCATTCTTTTTCTCAACCATCCACACCTCATCGGTACGCAAGAATTCCTGATTGAGCAGGCAAGTCTGGTGGGTCGTAAAAATAAGTTGCCCATTTGTATTCTGAGAGGAAAAGTAACAGACAAGTTTGCGCACCAAATGAGGATGTATGCTATGATCAAGTTCATCTATGACCACAGTCTGGGCTGATTTCATTGCAGCATATAATGCCGGCACGAGTGACAGCAACCTAACTGTACCATCTGACTGTGCCTCAATGTCCATCTCCTTCGAAAAGCCATTCTCTCCAAACTGACGGAACATCATTTGACTTATTTTTTGTACTCCGTTTTCAACACTGACGGACATGGTGTTTCTGAAATTAACTATCTCTGACAACACCCCGGAACGTATTCCCTTAAGTTCATTCATTGGCAGATCGCTGACCTCATGAGAACTCACCCAATCCTCGAAATTCTCCGTCTTCACTTCCACATCATTAATGCCTAAGTCTATGTTTTTGAATAAATTAGAAGCAAATTGAGAAATTTCTTCGTTGTTCTTGAATATTCCTATCAATTTTGGATTGAACGAATGTAAACCTATTATGGTAAGTTCATCCTCAAACCATTTTTGAGCAATGTTGATATGCGCATCTGTCAATACCGGCATATCGTCATTAATGGTCAGTAGACTTGCAAATGGATTCTTTTTCATCCATCCCAACACCATATTGTGGATCTCAGCAGAAGGTGCAACCGAGTATTTCACAGTTTCATCCCTGCGAATAAAGACAATCCTATTCTCCTCCGATCCTAAACCGGATACTTGCAGAGTCTCAAATGTAATCCCGGTTTTGGCAATTTCAATAGAATAGATAAAAGGAATTCCAGATTTCGTTACGAATTCAATAGTCAGCTCAATGGGGTTATTGCCTGCGTCTTCTTTCAATGCAAACATATATCTTTCAACCCTATCCTTATTCAGAAAATTTTTGTTGGTCGCAATAGCTTTCAAGAAATGAATCCCTTTCAGGAGATTTGATTTTCCTGCACCATTTGAACCATAAATGGCTGCCATTTTCAGAACCGGGAGTTTCCCATCAACCATGGTAATATGATTTGATAGGGTTGTCCTTTTCATATTCGGAAACATATCAAACTGAACTTCATCATTGAATGAAAGAAAGTTTTTTAGTATAACCCGAAGTATCATATTGTCATCAACTATTGTAAGTTAAACTCTTTATTAGCAATACACTAAGAAGATATAAATCTTCGTTCACCAACAAAGATACAAATATATTCCTATTCTGTGAAATTTACACGTGATTTTTTCACGCATACTATCAAATATGGATATCAAATCATGTAAGGGCCAATCCCCGATAGTCCGGTTATCTATGTTCGCGGGGGTCACGCACGTGTAGTCCTGTCCTTCGATAGGTTTCCCAGATGGCAGCTTGGAGATATGCTGCACTTCCCTTTTGGCTTGCATCAGCCCGTATTGAAACGCCTTCCCAATGCAGCCTCATTGAGGCAACCGGGGCAGTCCTCTATCCAAAACTGGGTACGGAATTCATCACGACAGAAACGATCTCTTGGAAAGTATTTGACATATTGTGACCATCTGAATGCCATATCCTTGGCTTGTCCAACGCCTTCAGCTCCCTTGCCGGACCGCCCGTAACTCCATTATGACATCATCCGTTGCGCCTTCCCCGTTGAGGGTCCGACCATCATACGGAAATTCTCGATCATTTGACGTCCTATTTAGTCTTCTTGCCGTCACATCCACGGCCCTGACCGGGCCGGCATTCTTGGCAATCCGCCCCTCCGGGTGCTCTCGTCTTTATCGGTCGATAGGCATCATCGCCAATCTTCCCGTTGTATCGAGTGTAAATAAAAATCTATCCGTTTCCTTTACCGTCCACCTT